>Ga0209628_10004360_pt1 | contig 10205 bp, 3 predicted proteins | sample TergutCu122P4_FD_187285 | JGI IMG/M metagenome (GOLD analysis project Ga0209628, IMG submission 187285) | Cubitermes ugandensis P4 segment gut microbial communities from Kakamega Forest, Kenya - Cu122 P4 (SPAdes) (version 2) | ecosystem: Host-associated > Arthropoda: Insects > Digestive system >... | reverse complement strand
CGAATGCACGAGCCGCCAACGCCAAATTTATAGAGGCACGGGGCGAGCCGCCAAATGAAATCATACCTTTGAGTTTTTTCAAGCCGTACTCTTCAGGGAAGCGCGTTGCAAACACAATATCAACGATATAGCGTTCGATTTTTTCGTCCATATAGATTTTGCGGACAAGTTGGCGCGCCTCAAAAATCTCCTCAACTTTCAAAATCGGCTTGATAACGGGCTGCTCGGTGGCAACATTTTGACGCATAATCTGCTTTTCTTCCTCTTTTTTGGGGTAATCTACCACCACCTTTAGCATAAATCTATCAACTTGCGCTTCGGGCAGCGGGTATGTTCCCTCTTGCTCAATCGGGTTTTGCGTTGCCAAAACAAGAAACGGCGAAGGCAGTTTAAACGTCTCATCGCCGATTGTTACCTGACGTTCCTGCATCGCCTCAAGCAGTGCGCTTTGCACTTTTGCAGGCGCACGGTTGATTTCGTCCGCAAGAATAAAGTTTGAAAAAATTGGTCCTTTTTTGATTGAAAAGTCCTCTTTTTTCTGCGAATAGATAAGCGTTCCGATAACGTCTGCGGGCAGCAGGTCGGGGGTAAATTGAATGCGGTTGAAGTCGGCATCAATCAATTGCGCCAACGTCTTAACCGCCAATGTTTTAGCAAGTCCGGGAACACCTTCAAGTAAAATGTGTCCGTCAGAGAGTAAGCCAATCAAAAGCGACTCAATAAGGTGCTTTTGACCGACAATAGTTTGGTTCATTCCGATTGTAAGTGTCTCAAAACTATTGCTTTGACGTTCAATCAGTTCATTTAATTCTTTAATGTCAATGGGTTGATTCATATAATTTAGTTAGTAAGTTAGTAAGTTAGTAAGTTTTTGCACTCTTCATTCTTCATTTTCCAAAATGGCTGCAAAGTTAAAGAAATATGTTAAAATTATAACTATCTTTTATGTTAAAAAACTTAAAAAATGAGATTTTTAACAATAAAATAAATGCCTTAAAAAATTTTAATAATTTTAAAAACATTTTTTAATGTTTTTTGACAACTGAAACTTTTTGTTTTTAGTTTTTTAATTTTTTAGTTTTTTGTACCTTTGCGCTCCAAAAATTTTTACACAATAATTTCAAGAAAAATACGTTTATCAAAGTTGAATGGTAAAGAAAAAGGTAAAAGGTAAAAGGTGAAAGGCGAAAGAAAAATGTAGAATGTAGAATGTAGAATGTAGAATGTAAAATTTTAACCATTAACCACTAACCACAATTGTCTTTGTTCCTTGTTCTTTGTTCTAAAAAAATCTAAAATCAAAAAATGTTTGACTATATAAAAGGAGAAATAATTGAACTGTCGCCTGCACACGTTGTGGTTGAGGCGGGAAATATCGGTTATCATATCAATATTTCGCTGATAACTTTTTCGGAACTGAACGGTGCAACAAGCGCAAAACTCTTTATTTACGAAAATATACGCGAAGATGCACATCTTTTGTTCGGCTTTTTGACGAAAGAAGAGAGGGCATTATTTTTGCTGCTGATTTCGGTTTCGGGTGTCGGTGCAAACACGGCGAGAGTAATTTTGTCATCGCTATCGCCGGCGGAGTTGCAGAGTGCAATTATTTCGGGCAATGTAAGCGTTCTTAAAAGCGTAAAAGGCATTGGCGGAAAGACGGCAGAGCGCATTATCGTTGATTTGAAAGACAAAGTAATGAAAGTGGAGATTTCGGGCAAAGGCGCGGCTGCTATTGACAGTACGCTATCAAATGAAGCAACGGCAGCACTTGTAATGCTCGGTTTTAATCACTCCGCTGCACAAAAAGCAGTTAGCAAGGTTTATGAAATCAACCCGACATTGAAAATTGAACAGGTAATCAAGCAAGCATTGAAGTTGTTGTGATGAAGGGTGAAAGGTGAAAGGTGAAAGGTGAAGGGTGAAGGGTGTTAAATTTTCAATGAAGTAAATAAATTTCAATAAAAAAATGGTTTTTGAAGATTTGAAAATATGGCAAGAGGGAATGAGAATTTCTCTTACGATTTATAAACTTTTAAAAGATTGTAAAGATTTTTCTTTAAGAGACCAAATGCAAAGAGCGGCAGTATCAATTCCATCAAATATTGCAGAGGGTTTTGAACGACAAACAAATAAAGAATATCTGCGTTTTTTATTTATTGCAAAAGGAAGTTGCGGTGAATTAAGAACTCAATTATATTTAGCAAAAGAATTAAATTACATAAATAACGAGGATTTTAAAGATTTAATTGAAAGATGTAAATTATTATCTTCACAGATACAAAGTTTGATAAAGGTAAGATTGCAAGAAAAATAGCAGAAAATACCTTTCATCTTTCACCATTCATCTTTTTCCCATAAAAATGAACTTACTATCTAAAATAATTACAACAATTTGTGTTTTGGGTTGTGTGGCTGTGTTTGCAAGTTACGCAATGCCTGTTTTTTCGGCGGATTCTTTTTATGTTGCGCAGGAAAGTTTTTCAAATGACACTGTTATAACAGAAAAAAGCGGTACCCCTGCCGAAATTTCGGTGCGCCCGTTGGAAACGGTTGATTATGAGGACTTGGAAAAAGGATACCCTGTTGATTTACAGACGCCTGAAAACGTAAAAACAGAAGTTGAATTTGATTACGATACCCGCACATATATTATTCGCACAAAAATTGGCGATATGGAGGTTGCCACGCCATTTGTGCTGTCGGAAAACGAGTATAAGGAGTACAAACTCAAGCAGGATATGGACAACTATTGGCGTGAAAAAAATGCTGATGCAGCAAAAAATTATGAAGATAAATTTAATATTACAGATATGAAATTTTCGCTCGGACCTGCCGACAAGATATTTGGACCGGGCGGAATACAAATCAAAACGCAAGGTTCGGCGGAGATAACTTTTGGAATAGTACATAATAACATACAAAATTATCTGCTTGCTGAGCGTCTGCGCAAAACCGCAAATTTTGATTTTGACCAGAAAATTCAGTTGAGTATGAACGCATCGGTGGGCGAAAAAATAAAGTTCAATATGAACTACGACACCGAATCTACCTTTGATTTTGATAAACAAAACCTAAAACTTGCATACGAAGGCAAAGAGGACGACTGGCTCAAAAAAATTGAGGCGGGCAACGTTAGTATGAATATAAATTCGGCGTTGATACCGGGAAGTACGGCTCTGTTTGGTTTAAAAACAGATATGCAGTTTGGAAAATTGAAGGTGTCGGCGGTGATTTCGCAACAGCAATCGTCAAGCCAAAATGTGAATACCAACGGCGGCGTGCGCACTATTGATTTTGAAGTGCCTGCCGACCAGTATGATGCAAACAGACACTATTTCCTGTCGCAATATTTCCGAGATAATTACGACAAAAGTATGCAGCAACTGCCGCATATCGCTTCGGGCATAACTATTACAGACGTAGAGGTTTGGATAACAAACAAGCGAGGACGTTTTGACCAGGCGCGGAATATCGTTGCTTTTACCGATTTGGCAGAACACGATACAATAAACAACCCCATTTGGTCTCCATCTGGAAGTGTTAATCTGCCATATAACAGAACAAATAATCTTTATGACGCAATCAATAATATTCCAAATTTGCGTGATATTAACCAATTTACGCAGACAATAGCAACGTCTTTTCCAACATTAGTTCCGAGCGAGGATTATGAAAAAATTGAATCGGCGCGCCGCCTTGACCCCTCTGAATATACCCTTAACTCTGTTTTGGGCTTTATCTCTTTGCGGCAAACATTGCAGGCAGATGAAATTTTGGCTGTGGCATATAGATATAAATACAATGATGTAAATTATCAGGTAGGCGACTTTTCTACCGACATAACTAACGCTTCGGAGGCATTAATAGTTAAATTGCTAAAAGGAACCTCTGTAACAAATCACGGCAAACTGTGGAAGTTGATGATGAAAAATATCTACTCTTTGGGTGCAAATTCGTTTCAGCAGGATAATTTCAAACTCAATGTGGTATACAGAAATGACTCCACAGGTACTTTTTTAAGTTATATTCCTGTTGGAAAAATTGCAACAAGAACTTTACTAAAAGTTATGAACCTTGACAGATTAGACGCTTACAACAACCTGCGTCCGGACGGTAAATTTGACTTTGTAGAGGGCTACACCATAATCTCCTCTATGGGAAGAGTGATTTTTCCTGTGGTTGAGCCGTTCGGCAAGCATCTGCACAACGAAATAACGGGCGGAGACCCAACTCTTGATGACCTTGCAGATAAATATTGTTTCCACGAACTGTACGACTCCACAATGGTTGCCTCTGAAATGTCCGAAAGAAATAAATTTAAAATTGTAGGTTCTTTTCAAGGTACTTCAAATTCGGAAATCTATCTTAATGCAATGAATATTCCGCGCGGTTCGGTAACAGTTACTTCGGGAGGAATAACTTTGGTAGAAAATGTTGATTATACCATTGATTACATAATGGGTGTTGTAACAATTCTTAATCAGTCAATTTTGGCATCAAATACGCCTGTTGATGTTCGTTTGGAGAGCCGCGAAATGTTTAATTTGCAGCGAAAAACGCTTTTGGGAACGCACCTTGAATACGCCTTCAACAAGGACTTTGTAATTGGCGGAACATTGATGCACCTAACAGAAATGCCTATGGTTACAAAAACAATGATAGGCAACGAACCGATTGCAAACACTGTTTGGGGATTAAATGCATCATACCGAAAAGAGTTTCAGTGGCTTACAACATTCCTTGACAAAATGCCGCTTTTGGAAGCAACTGCGCCATCTTCAATTACTTTCAATGCCGAAATTGCCCAGATGATACCGGGACACAGAAAAATTAAAAACAATCCGGGTTACGCCTATCTTGACGATTTTGAATCAACAAAAACATCAATCAGTTTATTATACCCATACTATTGGGTGTTGGCAAGCACTCCCGCAGGAGCAAAAGACGAAAGCGGCAATGTACTTTTTAAAGAGGCAACTTTGAGCAATGATATTGATTATGGAAAAAACCGCGCTATGTTTTCTTGGTTTTCGATAGATAATTCAATTTTTAATATGGATTATAATACAACTCCTCAACATTTGCGTAATGATAAAAATGCACTTTCAAACCATTTGACGCGCCCAATTTTTGAACAAGAGATTTTCCCAAACCGAGACGCAATGAATGCTCAAACAACATACCTCCCTGTGCTGAATGTAAGTTTTTACCCAAAAGAAAGAGGTCCTTATAACCTTGATATTTCTCCAACAGCATACTCCAAAGGAATTTCAATGACAGACGGAACATTAAAAGAGCCAAAAACCCGCTGGGGTGGAATGATGAGAAAGATAGATGCGTCCGATTTTGAGCAGTCAAATATTGAATATCTTGAATTTTGGCTAATGGATCCCTTTGTAAATGATACGACAAATACGTATAAAGGTGGTAATTTGTATATAAATCTTGGAGATGTTTCGGAAGATATTTTAAAAGATGGAAAAAAATTTTTTGAAAACGGAATGCCCGCTAACGGCGACACAACATTAACAGAAAGAACTGTTTGGGGACGTGTTCCAACGCAGCAATCAACCGTTTTGGCATTCTCTTCAGATAAAAATTCAAGAAGATACCAAGATGTCGGTTTTAATGGATTGCACACAGATGATGAAAGGGATTTTGGGGTTTATAAAGAGTATTTAAACCAAATTGAAACACTTTTCGGAACAAACAGCGATTTTTATCAAAAGGTATGGAAAGACCCCGCAGGCGACAACTATCACTACTACCGCGGCACTGACTACGATAATGATTCTCTCCCTATTTTGCTGCGATATAAATATTTTAACGGCACAGAAGGCAACTCCGTTGATGCCGACAACAGCCCCGAAAGTTACGCCACTTCGGCAACTTCTGTACCCGATGTTGAGGACATTAATCAGGATAATACTTTGAGTGAATATGAAAAATATTGGCAATATATAGTTTTTTTAAACCGCGATACAATGGCGGCAGTTGGAAAAAATGGCATTACCGATATTCGCGAGTATGAGGCAGAATTGAAAAATGGTACAAAATCAAAAGTAAAATGGTATCATTATAAAATTCCTATTAGTGATTTTAAACCGATTGGCGGCATCCGTGATAAAAAATCAATTCGTTTTATGCGGATATTTTTAACTAATTGCGAGCAGGAGACACATTTGCGCTTTGGTACGCTTGACCTTGTGCGCGGAGAATGGCGCACATACAAGTCGGAGTTGTACAGCCCCTACCCGATGCCGACAACACAGGGCTCTATAACTGTTTCATCTGTAAATATTGAGGAAAACGGAATAACAAACATCAGCGGCACAGAAAATAAGGTAAATTATGTTATGCCGCCCGGCGTCGTGCGTGAAACAGACCCGGGACAAATATCAATGCGCCGTCAAAACGAACAGTCAATGGTATTGAAAGTGTTGAATTTGGATAAAGACGATGCAAGAGCAGTATATAAAAGAATGAAGTTTGATTTGAGAAAATATAAACGTATGCAAATGTTTGCCCATATTCACAGAATACCTGATGATGTCGCTGAAAAACTGCAAGACAACGACCTTTCTGTATTTATTCGTATCGGAAGCGATTTAAAAGATAATTATTATGAATATGAAATACCGCTAAAAATAACTCCGTGGGGTTATTATTCCCCTGAAAATGACAGATATAAAGTTTGGCCAACAGAAAATGAGTTTGATTTTCCATTAACTGTTTTTACTAATTTAAAAAAAGAGAGAAACACAGCAAGAAATAATAATGAATCAGGTGTCTCATTGCTAACGCCATACTCTAAACCTGACCCTGAAAAACAGCAAAATAACGTAACTATCAAAGGAAACCCAAATATTGGCGAAATTGAAACAATAATGATTGGGGTACGCAATATCAATGGTGCAGAACCAAAGGACGGCGAGGTTTGGGTTGATGAACTGCGCCTCTCCGAGTTTGACGAAGCAGGCGGCTTTGGTGCGCTCGGAAATATGGTTATTGCACTCTCCGATTGGGCAAACATAAATCTTTCGGGCAGATACGAGTCGGCAGGGTTTGGCGGAATAGAGCAATCGCTCACAGAACGCCGAATGGACGATTATTATCAGTTCAATGTGGCTACGCAAGTGCAGGTTGGGCGGCTTTTCCCCGAAAAAGCAAAGGTGAATATTCCCGTTTATTACTCATATTCAATAGAAAATTCTAAACCGAAATACAGTCCCCTTGACGGCGATATGCTCTTAAAAGATGCTTTGGCAAGTTACACAAAGCAGTCGGACAAGGACTCTATTTTGGCACTCTCTCAAACGCGCACAATTACGGAAAGTTTCAATGTTACAGGTGTAAAAGTTGATATAAGGGGCAAACGTCCTCATTTCTACGACCCCGCCAACCTCTCTTTATCATATTCATACAACAAAATGCAAATGTTTGACCCCGAAACAGATAGAAGCCACAATATCAATCATCAGGGTTCGATAAATTATGATTTTAACACATCGCCGCAAACGTGGGAGCCATTCAAAAATTCTAAAAAATTGGATAAACCCGCTTGGAGAATTATTAAGGAGTTTGGTATAAATTATTCCCCCTCAAGAGTTGCCCTTGCAGTAAATGTGATGCGTAATTATTCCGAAACGCAGTTGCGCGATTTGGAAGGGTCTATTGCTGCAATGTCGTGGGAACAAGATGGAAAAGATTATAGAAAAAATTGGAACAACCCGCTATTCTCTTCATCTAAAAATTTTAATTGGAGCAGAACTTTTAATATAAATTGGGATTTAACAAAAAATCTTAAATTATCATTCAATTCTGCAACAAATTCGCGCATAGACGAAACAATGTTTTCGCCTGTAAATAAAAAGTTTTTCCCTACTGAATATGAAAACTGGAAAGATACCGTTTTGCAGAGTTTGAAAAATCTTGGTACGCCGCTAACTTATCAGCAGGTTTTTTCGGCAAGTTACGCAATACCTATCAACAAAATTCCAATTTTTGACTGGATAACTGCAAATGCCTCATACAACGCAACTTACAGTTGGAATTTGGGGGCAATGACGCAATATGGCTACACTCTCGGCAATGTAATTACAAACACTGCAAACTGGCAAGTTGACGGACAACTGAAATTTGAAACGCTTTATAATAAATCAAAATATCTAAAAGAGGTCAATCAGAAATATAGCGGGCGAAGCGGCAGTAAAAACCGTTTTACCCCAAAGACCATTGAAAAAACAGCAGTTATTCCCGAAAGCGGCTCTGTTGATGTAAAACACGGATTAAATTCAACTACACTCGATGTTACAACCAAAAACGCAAAAGGCAAAAAAACAAAGGTAAAATTTGTTGCAAAAGATAAAAATACAATCACCGTGTCGGGCAACGCAAACGATTCGCTATTTTTAACAATCACCACAATAGACCCCAATTTAAACAAAAAAATCACAGGAAAAGATGTAGGGGCGTTTACATCAAGATTTTTTATGATGTTGCGCTCAGCATCTATAACATACAGAGAATCAAGCGGTATGACTTTGCCAAATTTTAAAGGTAATGCTGTATTTTTTGGACAAAGCAAAATAGACGGAGTAATAGCACCCGGTTTGGACTTCGCCTTCGGAATGCCCGGACGCAGCAAAAAGGACAACAAAATAAATACCGATTATATTGACAATGCAATTGGAAAAGGTTGGTTTGCGTCAAATTTTATTGATGTAGATAGTAGTAACTTTGTAAATACGGCTGCGCTAAATTATATGTATGATTTGGATATTAAAGCAAATTTAGAGCCGATTCAGGGCTTCAAAATTAATCTGTCGGCGCGCCAAATGGCAACTCAAAACTGGACTATTCAAAAAATACCGCAAAACAAAGGCGATTATATACCAAATCAATTTGCAGGCACTTTCCAAATGACGCATATTGCCATTGGCACATCGTTTTGGGCAAAAAGCGTAAAAATCGGAAATCAGCGTGCTTATAACGATTTCAGTAATTATTGCCAAGAGATGGTAAACATTATTAAAGATGAATATAATGGCAAAATAAATCCTGACAAAAATCCTTTTAGTAAAGATAGTTTGATTTCAAAAAACTCTGCCGATGCAATGATTCCTGCCTTTTTGGCAGCATATTCGGGGCGCACTCTCAATAAGTCAAAAACAGGCATTATTCCTTCTATCTGGTCGCTATTGCCCAACTGGACTGTATCTTATGATGGTTTGATAAATATTCCTATCATTGCAAAATATTTTAAATCATTTACATTAAATCATTCATACCAAAGCAGTTACAGCATAAATTCATATACATCAGACCAAACTTATACAGAATTTAAACAAAAAGATGAAAGTTATATTGGGTTTATTAAAGATGAAAGAAATAATGAATGGGTGCCTTCGCATGGGGGCTACAACATTGCCAATGTCAGCATTACAGAAAATTTTGCACCGTTTATCGGAATTGATTTTGCAATGAAAAACAATTTTACGGGAACAATAAGATACAACCGACAACGCAATATTACGCTCAATATCACAAGTTTGCAAATAGCAGAGATGTACAACAACGAAATGGTGTTCGGAATTGGGTATATAATCAAGGATTTTGATATACTTGTAAAATTGAGGGGAAATAATGTTAAAAAAGTAAAAAACGATGTTACGCTGCGCCTTGATTTCTCTTTCAAGGATTTATCAACGCTATTGCGCAAAATTGATACCAACGAGCCGCCGCAAGCAACAGCAGGCAACAGAACTATCGGGGTAAAATTCACCGCCGACTACATCTTCTCATCAAAACTGAACCTGCGCTTCTTCTTTGATTATCAATCAAATACACCGCTAATCACAACCTCATACCCAATGGCAGTTACAAATGCAGGACTAAGCATCAAGTTTATGCTGACAAGGTAATATTATAGATGAATGAATAGTGTATAATTGTGATTAATAATTATAAATAGTGATAAATTAATACTGCGACTAAACAATGTATCACAATCTTTCACGTCAATGGTATATAACAATTAATCAACAACCAACCAACTCCTATCTACTAACTCCTAAAAAACAATGATTTCACAATTAATTTCTCAAAAACTGCAAATATCTGAAAGTCAGGTATGTAATGTAATAAAATTGCTTGAAGAAGGGGCAACAATTCCTTTTATCAGTCGTTATAGAAAAGAGGCA
>Ga0209628_10004359_pt1 | contig 10207 bp, 5 predicted proteins | sample TergutCu122P4_FD_187285 | JGI IMG/M metagenome (GOLD analysis project Ga0209628, IMG submission 187285) | Cubitermes ugandensis P4 segment gut microbial communities from Kakamega Forest, Kenya - Cu122 P4 (SPAdes) (version 2) | ecosystem: Host-associated > Arthropoda: Insects > Digestive system >... | reverse complement strand
TGGAAGGTCGCGGATTCGATTGTCATTGGTATTTTTCACTGACGTATTCTTTCCGGCCGCAATATGACCCAGGGCTCAATTCAGCCTCTAACAGAAATAAGCATCCGGGGTATCTCCTGGGGGTAAAGACGGCCGGTGAGTACGGCTGACAACCTTATCGACTACATATACCGGATGTCTAGAAATTCTGGGATTTTCAACTTCCTAGAACCCTAACGGCCTGTCCAGACCCCTACAGGGATCTCTTTACTGGACGCCTAACGTCCGGGATCCCATATTTCCTGCCTAACAACAGACGTTCTCTCCATCACATACCGACTGGTTAATTCTGTTTAGGTAATGATAGTTCTTTGTTTTGAGAACGATGCGGAGCACATAAACAAAAGGAGCGTTAAAGTACACGTATCTTTATTACAGTAAATTTTATTTTCAAAATAAGAAACAAGCCTACTGGTTCTCCGTCACGGTTCATTACTTTCAGTACGCAGTGACCCGGTGTATTAGGAAGACACATGTGTGACCGGATTATGCCGAGCGGCTTACCAATAATCCTTATTCTAATGATGAGCTCTGGCAGATATGATTGTCTTTCAGTCGTGGGACGTTCTTGGGGCAGGTGGCCTGTCCAGGAGAGAACCATTCTTAACGTTGCTCTACAGCAGCGACAGGTGAATAGCAGTTGAATTTACTAGTTAGATACTTCGGGAAGAAATGCTGAAGAAAGCTATTTTGAAAATATATTGAAAAATGTCAAAGAAAACAAGATAACACAATTAGGGTTACTGTATCAAGAGGCTAAAGTATAATGTACTGCTAGGAACAATGCAGTGGTATTTGCGTCTTACGGATTTGAAATGAAATGCGAAATGTAATAAACTCTTTCGCCATAAAACCTTCAACACCGCGAAACGAAGGACATTCATATTACGCAACTGATTGTCGTTAAAATATGGCATCGGGACTTAACATAATGGAACATAACGAAGTGTAAGATCGTGTAAGCAACGAGATATTTTTTGGGGGAAGGGGAAACATTATGGTCCGGATTAAAATATCTAGGAATAGCGCCGGGATTTTATTAAATATGGGCCAAATGAAATCGCGCGGAGACAGAATTAGTAGTTATTCATTTCGATAGAACGGGCAGCCATGTGTGGCGTTGCTATGACCCTCGTGCATGTTGCTATTGCAGCTACGGGACTATCCGGTGTTCATGTCACTTGGTGTAGAGGATTCTGCTCATCTTGTTTGTGACGGTGCTTCGTTGGTAAGTTTTTCCCAACGTTTAGAAAGAACATATTGTCTTCATTCTCCAGAGTGAAGTTGTCGTTCTGAGATTGAAGGCTGTGTGTTCTTTTGCAACTTCTGGGACTGTTCACCTAGCGACGGATTCTTACATCTCAGGAGAACGTATGTCCGAAAACCTGGCAATTAAACTACCATTTTAAGTCAGTGAAATATAGGGAAATAAAATATAAGCCTAAAACGAGGGAAGAAAAGCATTTAGCGAGGAAACATCTACTTGCAAGACTGTGAGATGGAAGGGCAAGTTTGAGGTTAACTTTCAAAAGCAGATTGGATAAACCGAATATGGGCTTGGCTGTAGTGGTTTTAACAATAGCAGTTCCTTTCAGGCACAAAATGCACGACGAACTAGTCACAGCGCGGGGTCCGCCACAGATCACAGCTGCTGTGGTTCCGACTCACACCGTCAAAAGTGAAACGGAACCTCTCCTCCAGCAGGAAGCGCGCTACTACCAGAGCGTCCCCGAAGTCGCCATCCACTTCAGCACCCCGTCGTCAGAACCTTGTCCACATTTGGACTCTCAGAACTGGCGGCCGACACCGAAGAAAGAAAATCAGAAGGTTGAGGGAGCAAACTGGTTTGGTATTTTCTTAGCCTTCTTATCAGGGGCTTTCTTTACGTTAAGTTCTGCAGGCGTAAAGGGGCTAACGAGTGTGGATCCCATGGAACTGCTGGTCCTGCGGTCGCTATTGCAAATAGCTGCAATGCTGTCCATCGCAATTAGAAACGGAGAGGACCTACTAGGCCCGAAAGGGCAACGTGGACTATTGCAGCTGCAGGTAAAAAAAAAAAAAATATATATATATATTCTATATAACAATGTTTATTACACAAAAGAGGAGTTCTGTATAATATGTATTTTTATGTGTTACCTTTTCTAATCAGTCTTGCCTTTCTCATTCTTGTAGGCCACATAAAGAGCTTACGATTGCTATTCTGTCTGTATGTTTGAGTTCGTAATATCTACGAGTATGAGCAGTAGATGACAGCAATAAATGGCAGTGGAATGTTAGCTGCAGTCGGTACTGCAATAGCCACTACTTTCAAAAAAAGTTTACTTAATCTTACCGCTAGAGAGCAGCATAGCTTAATACAAACCCTTATTTTGCCTAATTTAGTAGTAAATCTTGTTTAATGCATTTGTTTCCAGAACTTTTCAAATTATGGAGGTTACGTGGGAGTATTTTAAAGAACTTTTTTCTTTTAGGAAAATGGATGTTGCACGGGCAGAGATTTCATGGCCCGAATTTAATAATTACGGTAACAACAGCAGAGATTTTAAGTTTAAATTTGAAAGCACTTCAGACTAGTAGTTTCAGAGCGGGCTTACATGGTGCGACATAACCTGTACTTACCACGCCTTAACACCAGTTTCCTATTAACAAGCCATGACCCTTATGTGACTCAGGGTGTCGTCGGAGGCTCGACGTTAGTCCTACTCTTCTTCACATTCCGACGTCTCCCTCTAGGCGACGCCACCACCATCATTTTCAGCTCTCCCGTGTTTGTGATGATTATGTCTTTCCTGTTTCTGCGGGAACCGTGCGGCTTCTTCAGGACAATGATCGTTTCTCTTCTTCTCACTGGCGTTGTGCTTATCTCCAAGCCGCCATTCATCTTCAAGGTACGTGTCACGCACGTGTATAATCTTATAAATGTACCCTTTGTCGGTCAGTAATATTTGCTTATTATTAATGACCATCCAGTTTTTATATTGAAGGTTTGCACAATATATTGAGTCAGTCAAATGGGTTTAATTGGCAGAGTATATTACGCAAAAAAATAATAAATTATTGGATATTCCATGGAGAGTACTGCAAAATATTCATTCAATTACGGTCTGTCTGCCAGGCATTAAACACGTCTCCAGTACAGTAATTCCAATGGACTGAGGAAACTACAACATTTTTTAATTTTAGGTCTTCAAAAGCACTCCCAGTGGCCAATGAGCATAGCACAATTGTTCCCAAACTGCTTTGCTCGCGTACGCCTTTAGGATTCGAAAAGTAACCACAGATCCTCACAACGTTGCACACGAAAATATAGACTGTCCGGATGAGAGGTGCCCAAAATTAAAAGTTTATATCTCAGAACTGATTTTAGGTAGATACGAATCTAAGTCAGTGGCATACGTAACAATGCATTGCGTCATTTGATCTTAATTAAGATGATTGTTGTTCGCTCCGCGTGTACACAAAGTTTCTTAAGTAGATAATCTAAAGGTTATACAAAATAAACATATCTTCAATTAAAGAAGTTCTGCAATTATTTTTAAAGAAATATTATTCCTTCACTTTAAAAATATAAGTAAACTTCAAAGTAGTTATTACAGAAATGTATCCACAGATACCCTGTGAACTGGTCACGGATCCCTTGGGATCCGCGGAGCATATTTTGGGTACCACTGGCCTAGCGTCATGAATAAACACCAACTGAAAATGACTGCTTCTTGCATGTACTTCTGTTAGCCGTTATAGATGTAACTATTTTGAGTAGCTCATCGAATGACGGAATATCTACCCGCAGAAATTATAGTAGTCGTTTGGCGCAACAAAAATGAAGTCTGTCGCGAAATTTTCGTGTGTCTACCGTGGTTTTCTTCTGTGCCATTGTTCGCTTCAGTGGCCATGCTTTTTCTTTTCCATTCATAGAGCTAAAAGCAGCGGCTACAACAGCAGCATCAGTACCATTCATGTTTAAGCGTCCTGACTTACATACAAAATGAAATATTGCAAAATAATTCTGAGTAGCCTAGGATGAAAAATATTGCACAGTATCAATTCAAGGCACTAGTGTTGTAAAGTGTCCATTACTTTTATCCAGTTTTAACTACAACTGAAATTAGTCGACAAGTTTTAGTAAAGCTCTTCTGATAACAAACTCCAAAAAATTCATTTACCACTTCTGAGATGTTACTTGAGGACAGAAGCCCACGCAAGTCCACCCTCCTTATTTTCTTTGCCGAAACGTCCTAAGAAATATTTAACCTAAATGACAGACCCGTTATTTGTATAACAATAAATGGTTGCCTCTTTGCAGACATTCGCTCAGGAGTATGACGTGTTCGGCTACATGAGCGCCCTAGGAGCGACGCTGTTCATGGCCCTCAACATCGTCGTCATGCGGAAGTGTAAAGACGTCCACTTTTCTGTGGTGGTGCTGCACCTGTCCCTGTGGTCCCTTGTCGTGTCCCTGACAGTTATGGTGACACTGAAACAACACCACCACCAGCACCTTCTCAGTCTACCCCACGGGCTGTACGAGTGGGGCCTGGCAGTGTTAGTCAGTGCGCTGGGGCTCTCTGGGCAGGTGCTTGTTGCCAAGGCTTTGGGTAAAGAAGGAGCCGGTAGGGTGGCCGTCACACGCTCTCTGGATATCGTACTGGCTTTCATTTTGCAAGTGTCCGTATTCGGTGAAGTTCCGGACTTTCTGAGCGTTTCCGGAGCAGTGATGGTTCTACTGAGTGTCTTGGCGATGGGTTTGGAGGAACACATAATATACTGGACCAGCCTTATCCCTTGAACACGTCGGATGCTGAGGCTTATAATAGTCCATAAAATGTAATAAATAATATATTACACGAGGCTTCCAAGTAGTAGGTCATGGCTTCAAAATTTTCGAATTGGCATGAAACTGTATATTGCTTGGACTATTAGACAAACCTTATGTTTCTCAATCAAAAACTCTGTAGGTCTGCCCTTGACGGGTTGTGCGATTATGCAAGACATCATTTTAGGGCACTGAAATATAGGTCATGGTTGTCTGGAAAAATAGAAGGGACAGTAAGACTATAAACGAATACAGAATTTTTTAGGAAACCCCCTGGACCAAGAAGGTCGTCAATATTAAGATGCTTCTTACAGAGTTAACTTATGAGGTTGCGAAGTGTATTAAACTGGATCAGGATTGTGTCCAACGGTGGGATTAGTTTTTGGAGTGTAGAAAATGCAGTTTGTATTACCACAGTGTCAGTTTATTTGTTAGTTAATTTACTGTGTTTTTGCTTGTATCAAGGTTATGTACTTTAATATGCTTATAAAGTTCATGCGTATCTTGCACAACTGTGGAAGACACTACGATCAGATAAATTTGTTGTTTCTTAACAGTGATGTATCAGTTTATGACGCCGTGTAACACATAATTATGTCCCTTTTAGACTCCTGATAAAATTGTAATAAGGATCCAACCAAAGGGACTGAATATCATATTGAGAGAGAATAAGAGAGAATATGATCTAGTACAATATTGAAATATAAAATATTGAAAAGAAGACTATCTAAATCCAAATTGTATTCTTACAGATGTCTCCTATTTTCATTGTATATCATTTTATACATGACATTATAACATTCCATTACTCTGCCCTATCCTAAGCCACTTTAATCCAGTCCATTTCCTACACTTACAACTTCGTGTTGCCTGTCTGTCTGCCACGCACAATGGCTCTTTTCTGCACTAAAAAAAATCAGCTTTTAGGTGCTGTAAAATATGTTGAACGAAGCGGCCGGTCCTAGTTAGATTTATTATAGAGAAATTTGGTGTAACGTTTTAATTAAAACACGAACTTCTAGGGGTGCAGCAAACTGTCTTGTCCTAAATAAAAAAGACGTATTATTTCAAAAAGCTGTATCTAATTTTTCACTTCTCTCGTTGTCATAGTAAGATGATTCTCTGCAGATAATATTTTAGATTGCGTATTTAATTTCGTTATGACGATGTGCACTCGACATAAATCTTTCTCTTCGAAATGCTTGCTTTGTCCTGTATCACCCAGTTTAAAGTAACATAAATGGATTATAAGACAGTCGTCTTTCTCTTTGTAATCGCTTCTCCATCATATTTACTGTGATATCTGGATCAGAAGCTGTGCCTAAAGCAAAGCACAGCCGGCTACAGAGAGCAGGTAGTTTGCGTGGTCCGGTAATTTGTCTGGGTTTCAGGATTTCGGTATATTTCTCGGTGAAAATAGAGGTATAAACCATTAAAAATTATCTTGTTATTCATTTATACTTTAAAACTATGTTGGTCCACATTATTTAGGATATACTGCTCCTGAAAACATTTACTTTTTTCATAAGCGATTTACTCATGAGCAAGAAATATTTTGGGTGTAACATAACCAGTAGTCTGTGATTTTTAGGTCTACAGGTGGGTTGTCACTCGCAGGATAATGAAGTGTATGCGTAGAGTTTTACAACAGAGAGAAAGAGAAAGGCTTTTTTTTTAATGACGTGAATTGCTAAAATCACACAGCTTCGATGTTAAATGAACGAAATACGGGCAGGAATATTGGTGCAGTGACATTGATAGGGGAAAATCAAGTACTCCGAGAAACACCTGTCTCCCTCTAAATCGGTCTACGACACAACTCACACAGACTGAAGAGGTTACGATGGGCTGGATATCTAGGTGGACTGTATAATGCTTAATGAGAAAGTGTGTGATATATATACAGGACAATTGGCGCTTTTAGGACAGTGATATGTAGGAGGTTATGATGAGCTAGTTATGTAGATAGCTAGGATTACGTAAGTGGGAATTGTGTGAGTTAAGCGGGCTCAGTTGGTGTTGTAGCGAAATGTGGGAGGACATGATGGGTTCGGTATGTAGCAAGGAAGGCTATAATCAAGAAATGCACGAACTATAGAGTTCACCTAATGTTGATGCGATAATGAAATACAGGAGGTTAAGATGGATGGTTAAGCAGTTAGGATGGAGAAAGTGAGTTGTTTTTAGAGTAGTGTAATGTAGGAGGTTAGGATGGGCAGGGCATGAGGTTGCGACTGGGGACAAATAATACACAGAAAGTTTCGGTAGAGAAATCTTTCGAAAAACTTCGATTTGGGAGACTGAGAAGCAGGCGAGAAAAAAATATCGAATTTTATTTAGAGAGTTAATTTAGGTTAGGTTAGGTTAGTTTATGAGTGTGGGAGGTGGATGTGAGTTGTACCAGATCGCAGGGACCTTTCCGATAACCGCGGTCAGATATAAGAACTCTCGAAGGATTCTGACGTACACCTCAGTAGCGAATTCTCCGGTATAGCTGGTATTGAGCCGCCATACTACTGAAATTGGATAAATGGCTTCATTTCTTTAGTAATTAGGAACATGATGGAATAAAAACAATGCCACGCAGCGTGTAAAAGTACAAATAAGCGTTTTTTCTTTGTAATATAAACACGACATGTTTTTTTGAGTAGGAGGAAATGATTTCTTGAAATTATCTTAGATAAACTTCAGACTTCATAAAACTACTAAGAAGAGCAGCTGCTGTAGGTTTTTTTTATTTCGTTATGTTAAGGATCATGCATCCAGATAACACATGCTGACGTCACGTAATTACAACAGGTGACACTGCAGACCAAACACTAATCTACATCGTAATGCAACTGAACATTTTTCTCACTAACTTCACTTCCAGCAGCTAAAGTTGTTCATCAGTTACACATTACACAAAACAGCTTCAGCGAGAAGTAATACAGGATATTCTCAGTCAGAAACCACAAAGTTCTACTGCACATCTATAGGAAAGGAGACGAGATGAAATTATGCACATACGTACATACGCACACACGCACGTACATACACGTGTACATACATTCCATGGATCCGTAAGTGTGTCATAATTACAATAGGATGTGGACTAAGACATAAATATACAAACATATACAGAATTTGCAATGTAAAATAGCATTTTATAAAACAGTGTTATAATATATACGTCTTTACTCACAAAATATTTTTCTACAGATTAAAGTTAGTGTGTGTTTAAGAATTTTCTTAATGTTACTTTAATTTTCGTCTTTTAATTCTTAAGGATTGTCAGAATAAGTGGTAGAGAGTTGAAAATTCAGATGCCAGCGTAGAACATACTGTTTTGAAAACAAGATAGGTTGACATTTGGTCTACGAATATAAAACTTATTTCTTTTACTAATACTATGTATAGATGAATTTTTGTGAAAACTTTCTTGATTATTGACAATAAAGTTCATTAATAAAAAAAACATAAATCCCCAAGTAGGCCTACTATACATTAATGAACATCGTATGGAGGAACAGGACACGATACACCTTCCATTACCAGGTTATACAGGATGGTTTATGATTACTGTAGGAGATGATATCCCAGGTCTTAGTGATTTAAAAAAGTCTGTATCGACATGTGTCAGATTTTGGACGGTAACGGAGTTATAGTCGTTTGAAACTTAGAAGACAGGGTAAGGATTATTGTAAATAAATGGAACGAGATAATAAACAGGCATAATACCTAATAAATTTGAAGTATAAATTTAACTTAAATTCATGAATTTGCTTTCAGTTTAAACTGGCCTGTGTTGTAAGCTGTTTTTCGAAAATGTCACCGCCGGCCGCAACTCACCCCGCCGCTCTGCTGTGAACAGCGCGAGTTGCGAATTGCAGCTTCCGATGACTGTTCCTCTTCTAGCCGTTTCAAGGTCGCATAGTGTGGCGACGCGCGGTTCACAGGAGGGCAATTACGGCTATTTAAAAGCACCCATACCTCCGTAATTATTGAGAATAGGATACATTTTGGTATTAACATTTTTATAATAAGGAACCAAGAAATCATCTCCTGCAGTAATGTCCACAAGTCATGAATCACCCTGTATATTAGGAACAAGTTTCTGTCGTCAAAACCGACATAAAGTAGGGTATATTTTTGTTCGAAAATACCTGTATTTCAGCAGTTACTTTACAACATCCACTTTCGATGAATAGTCGAACAATTTCACTGAAAGTTTCTGGAAACAATCTGTGTTTTAATTAGCGAGTTGGCAGCTGAACTGACTGGGGTGTCAAACAGGAGAACACGAGGTTAATATGCAGGAATAGCAGCGACGTGAACTTTTCTGTTGTTACAAATCACCAGGTCTTGTGTGTATAAAAATCATTAGCTTACTTTTGTTGTTGTTCTGAATTTCAGCAGCCGCACCATCAGCGTTCTAGAAAACGTCACAACTGGTGTTTTTAACCTTCTGGCACAGAGCGCAGGTTTGTTACAACAGACTGCCAACTGCCAACTGTCAATTGACACTGCGTAACATTTTATATCGAACATTTCATATTCCTCACCTACATCGCAATGAAAGGCTAGAATCTCGAATGTTGTAGATCTCTCAGAAAATTGTTTCCTTTTCCGCTTTAACTGAACACTACTCATTATTCGGGTGAATTCGAGAGTCTTCGCGAAATTCTCAACTTTATGCGGATAGGCTTCAGTACTTCCAACCCTTGCATAGTAAGAATAATAATCGCAAATAACAATTTTGGTTACAGTGCACAAAATTTCATATGTATTTTACGAGGCTGTAATTTTTTAGGTAGTTTTAGAAGTTTACATTATTTGGTGACTTCTCGGCCTAAATGTCATCAATTTCTTAATAAACGCGCAAAACTTTGTTGTGGCTTAATTTTGGGATAAGTGACGAAATTTTGAGTATTTGGTAACACATTTGTTCACGGGTAGGTTAGCAACGCTGACGAGCATGTGAGAACAATTATTTAAAGCTGATGTAGAGCGGCTTCATGATTTGTGTCTCTCGTCAAACGTTACTGGGTTAATCACTTGAAAAAGAATGCAATGTGCGGGGTACGTGGCACGTAGGGGGACAGGAGAGGTGCATACAGGACTTTGGTGCAGAAATATGAAGGAAATATAAAATTTGTAAGCCTTGGGCATAGATAGGAAGATAATATTAAGTTTATCTTTATGAAATAGGATGGGGGATGTGGACTGGATATCTCTCCCAGGACAGGGACAAGTGGCAGGCTCTTATGAGGTGGTAATGGGAATTTGGGTTCCATAAAATGCGGACGTTTCTTGATTAGCTGAGTAACGATTGAGTGGCTTTTCAGAAGAGGCTCTGATCAACGGGCAGCT
>Ga0209628_10004358_pt1 | contig 10211 bp, 5 predicted proteins | sample TergutCu122P4_FD_187285 | JGI IMG/M metagenome (GOLD analysis project Ga0209628, IMG submission 187285) | Cubitermes ugandensis P4 segment gut microbial communities from Kakamega Forest, Kenya - Cu122 P4 (SPAdes) (version 2) | ecosystem: Host-associated > Arthropoda: Insects > Digestive system >... | reverse complement strand
GGGAGGGAAGATATTGAACATAAAATGTGTGTTTCAAGTAGTTTTTCTAGAACTTTTGTCTGAAATATTTTTCATTCTAAGAAGAACTAAAGGAGATATGATTGGAAATGTACATTGGTCTTCATATAAAGTACCCTTTATTCTTGTCTGATTTTAATGAAACTTGAATTTTCTCCACAGATTTTCGATAAATACTCAAATACAAATTTCATGAAAATCCGTCCAGTGGGATCTAAGTTGTTCCAAGCAGACACTGGGACGGATGGACATGACAAAGTTAATAATCGGTTTTTGCAATTTTGCGAAAGCGCCTAAAAAGAAATGTGAATTTAACATTGTCCATATTCCGTGCAACAGATTGACTATACAGTATTTAATCCAACAAACTGCATATCTCACCGTAAAGAAACATTTGCCTTTCTTTGATCCTCCTCCTACAATTTTCGGCCCCTACAGGCCATCCTTGGGGAGGTCATGCAACAACTGTAACAGTGTTGTCAAAGATGTGCATATATGGAGTTAAAATACAATGTCATCGAACAAAATATTGCTAAAATGAGTAAAATGTACATTAATTACAGGTATTTCACATTTCTTGATAATTTTATGCTTAGTTGCAGACACACACCTCTGTCACTACTGTTGTCATCATTCTAAGTGAGTTACATCTCTGTTTCGTGTGTTGATGTTAATACCATAGTGGATCACTGAGCAGTGCATATATACACATGTGAATTGTTTAGTGAACTGAACTGATACATGATTTACATTTTACAAAGTTTAATCTAATAACTGCAAAATAACTGCATAAAAAAGTATGCAATCCTATGGTAAGCCTCCTACATTTTTCAGCCTTTTTCAGCAATCTTCAGGGAGATACGAAGAAAAACACAACATACGCTAATTATGTCATAGATTTATAATTGTGGAGTTAATAAGACAGGAAATGTACATATAACGTAACACTGAGGCGCGTTCGTGCAACCAATGTTGCAGGGGCAAAACAATGAACATTACATATTGTTAGTGTGTTATCCAGCATGCAATGCACATGCGCCATATTGTCATCTGTGGCCTGTCACGCTCTACAATATTTTTCCACATTATTTCATAAATGGCATGATTTTCGGAAAAAAAGTCATTGAACACAAAATGTGTGTTTTGATTTCCTCGACACGTTTTGTCTGAAACATTTCTCATTCCAAGAAGAACTGAGCGAGATATAATCAAATATGTAGAGTGGCCTTCATGTAAAGTACACATTATTCTTGTTCAACTTTAACGAAGCCTGAAACTTCTCAATAGTTTTCGACAAATACTCAAATATCAAATTTCATGAAAATCCGTCCAATGGGAGGCGAGATGTTCCATGCGGACAGACGGATGGATATGACGAAGCGAATAGTCGCTTTTCGCAATTTTTCGAACGCGCCTAAAAGCAAATGTTACAACTGTATAGAAATGGTTACAAAAGTGTAGCAGATTGCATGTAAGTATATTATAATTTGATTGCAAACAAACATCTATCACAGAATGTCATCTCCGTTGCACAGATTTGTCCCCGTGTTTCCTATGGTTGTTTATGTCACTATGGATGGAGGAGACAGTCCTCACCCAACTAGGGATTTGTCCCTTTGTCTCCTGTGGTTGTATGTTGCCATGAATGTATGAGAAAGTGCTCATCCATCCACGGTGACATGAACAAACATTGAAGACAAAGGGACAAATCCCTGAAAACAAAGATGATATTCTATGATAGACGCTCGTTTGCAATCAATTATAAATATGATACACTAATCATTTTCACGCAATTGCACATCTATCACCTAATTAGCCAATGTCGTGTTATTCTTAGTCGAATACCTCCCCGAAGATGACCAAAAAAGACCGAAACACGTAAGAGGCTTTCTATATATGATTGTGTACTTTCGTGCCTAATTATTGTGCAGCTGTTGGAATAAACATTGTATATGTATTATCTTACTGCAGGAAGCGTAGATAATATTATACGCGTGATTTACATACTTTTAACTATCAGCAAAATACACATTCAAGGAATAAGTTGTACAGTGTGAACTGAGCTGAAATGAACCATATGAACTTCTACGGCAGACTTCTGTGATCAGCGATGAATCTCGGGGTTCCATAACAGGGACCAACAACCATCTTCCACACAGACGTCAGCAACCCAAAAGCCCTGAGTGGGACTTGGTTTCTTCGATGGTTTTCCGCCATTTTGTTCGGTCTTTGGCTCTCCTTCTACGGTTTCTAATACCAACATTTGCCAGGTCGTCTGTCACACAATCCAACCATCGCAGTTTTGACCTCTCTGCTCGTATGACCGCAGGATTCAAACAGCTGTCACTTACGTACAGCTGCCTTACCCATCCTTTTGACATACCCAGTTCCATACAAACAGCGTGTCATTTGTAATTCTACCTCACCCTTCCTCCTCTACTCGACCACAAACCTTCCTCAAAAGTATCCCTTCAAAAAATTTAAGTCGCCAGTCTTGTCTTTGAAATGGTCCATGTTTCACAACTAAGAGTTCTATACAAAATAACTCTGGTTTTTCTCGATAGAATCCTGGAACGTAGATACCTCTGCAGTCTAAAACAACACTCTTTGGAAACAAGAGGCCTTACTTCAGCCTCTGCACTAATACCACTGTCATTTGTCAAAATTGAATGCTACATAAAGCATCAGCATAGAAAGTCGATTACAACCAATTAATCCTCCAAATTATAAATTAAATCATACACACCTGTTTATTGAAATATAACTTATATATTAATTTTTAGTGTGTCATCTAAGATGGGGGAGGGGGCACTAATGTCAACAAACAGCACGGAAAGGGGTTAAAGACCAACATTAAGAAATTTTAATTTCTTTACTATGGCACCCTGTAAACTTAAAGCTGTCCCTGAGCTTGATTAAGCATTATACCCTGACGACATGAAGAGAAGAGTGACATTGCTTACACGTACTGTAGAAAATCACAGGCAGGATAATCAGCAACATGGCTGCCATTCAAACCAGCAACTTTCCAGATACGTGTGACTACCACCAGTGGAGTAAGGGGTGACGGGGAGGGGGGCAGCGCAGGAGGCAGTAAAATTGACGGTAGACTGCATAAATAAAAAAAGTTGTTTTCCGCGCTTAACAATTTTTAAATAACACAGCCAAATAAAAGGAAATCGAACGCATGACTGATTTTTTAGATCAACAGTTTCTGTTACGAACGGCCAGCTACGCCACTGACTGCTACAACAGCCTGTTCAGCCAACAATGTCAACGGGAAGACGACAGTATATGCAGTTTGTCCACATATACACATCATTTAGCAACGCCTGCAGGACCTGGCTATCAGAGCATAAACACCTTATTCTCCAGAAACTATGTTTGGAGTGCACTCCAGATTCGTTCCAAAGGCAGTCTGTGTTAGACACACAGATGTCGTGAAACTTGCATAACACTCATCATCCTATGACGAGTACTACAGGGTGAGCGAAAAGTCCCAGTGGACCTGTGCAAGCAGAGTGCTGCGCTGTGTTGGAAGTGGGGAATTCCCAAACATAGAACACTTTAAGTGGTGTAAGTGACCTCTGTCACGTGCCGGTGGGGGTCACTTCCAACACTTACTGCAACCGTAAGCACAGTACATTCACTGTGACTTCCACTCGAACCTGTATCTTACTTTTGATAGATGTACAGGGGCTTTTCGCTCACATTGCAGATATAGTAGTATATTTCTGGACCTGAGAAGCAGATGAGTGTTAAGTTCAGTTTTATCGTATATGAGATAATATAAGTTCAAACTCTTTCATACACAGATGGTTGTTAGTCCAAATAGCGTCCCAGTGTAGCCTGGACCGAGAATTAAACAGCAATAAGTCACACAGTGGTCTAAGAAAAAATATGCGCACGCTAAAATTATACTTACACCCTTCTGCTTCTCAGGTCCAGATTTAATAAAAGCCAGTTCATCGCCAGCCGGTATTTAATCCGTCTTCGTCACTTAATACCTCGAAATGAAAACGTCTTTCACCATCTTCACTACAACCATTACAAGAAATGCGAATGCTTAAAATCAGCCATCCAGACTTCAAATGTATTGTGTGTGTGTGTGTGTGTGTGTGTGTGTGTGTGTGTGTGTGTGTGTGTATATATATATATATATATATATATATATATATATATATATATAATATATTTGCCTTAAAGATGGATGACTGACTTTCGGGTCGCTGTACGTATACAGCAGCCGAAAGTCAGTCATCCGTCTTTAACGCATAGTTTAATAACGAACTGACTTTTGGACCACTCTATTATCCAGATGGTATGTGGTTTTCAAACGTTATTCTAATGATCATTAAATACATAAAGAACTCAAACACCTCAAAATAAAAAAGGTACGAGTTAAAGCCAATTAGCATAGGTATCGCTCTTGCAAGGGCTGTAACATATCACGATGTAAATATATTTCAAATCTATAATGCGAAGGAAAAGAACATCATGACATGCGTGGTCATAAACACAGTCTTACACGTGCTTTAATTAACCTTCATCTTGCCTCAAGGATGAAAGGAAATGTCACTCTGACAACACACTTTCCCCTGAGATAGCACGCAGTCCCGCCAGTGATGTGACATTATGTAACTCTCATACTTGTGACTGATTGGCTAGTGTGATGCAGTGTGCTAGTACTGCGTCTAGCTCACACAAACTGTATGGTACTTCAGATTATGAGCTGTGAGAACAGAAACGTGCTGTATTGTTTGTAATACTGTACTGTGTAGTATGGATGTTGATGACTGCTACCAATCTGAACGGCTGACAACACGACATTGTTACGTCTCTGAATATAAAACTTAACAATTCTATATATTTAATACCAACTAACTGCACATTTAATAATTAAGGCAATATTACAGTATTTCGGTGCTTATTCTCCCATATATTGCGCCTGAACATGTGGGAGATTAGGCACCGAAATACTGTAATATCACTGTTATTATTAAAAGTACAATTAAATGGTATTAAATATATACAATATGATTACTACACACAATATACAGAGTGATTTAGGAGGAAAAGTCAATATTTTGGAGGGTGATATCGGACACTGTGTTTTAAAAAAAACAGTTCACATGAACATGGGTCTATTTCTGAATGGTTACCGACAGTGCGGTGCTTGAATCTCCAAATCTAACTCCATCAGATTTGTATTTGTGTGGTTGGATGAAAAGCGAAGTTTACAAAAAAAAAAGTGGACATACGAGACGAATTGCTCGTTCGCATTTTTTCACAATGACCGATACTATCGCCTCCCAAAATACTGACATTTTCTCATGAATCTGTACCTACGTAAGAATTAGAAGTTGCCAACCGAACTATTTCGCCACGAATTTTGGTTGATGAAGTTCACGCTTGGTCGATTCATCGCCGATGAAACTTGTGTTACGTTTTTATTGTAATTCATGATTAAATAGGATATGTATTGTCATGTATCCATATGACTGAGAAAAGCAGCTGGTATCTGGAAGCGATTCGAACAAAACAGGCTATACTGTACACCATCCCTGCAATTGACGACAGAAAATAAGTTTGTAACCAACAAACTACACATATTTAAAAATATAAAACATACATGTTTCGGCTGCTGTCTTTAGCCATCTTCAGGGAGTAACAGTACCAAGAGACGTACACAGCAATATCATATGTACAGGACGAAGTATTTAATGGCAACAGAACATTAAAACATACGTACGGTGTTATAATCTTCTGCATCCAAACATCTTGTGATATTAAAATTTCTTCCAATGAAATCGAGTGGCAAATCCTACATTTTGTCACTCTACGTTCACACCAGTACACAGTGGTCCTTCATAGTGCTAACAAAGTCTTGTAATACAATAAGTTTTAACATAATTTTTAAATAATACTACACATAGATCTTTTAACGGTCTCCTGCAATTGTATACTTTACCATCTACATATGGCAAAGCTGTATACAGCTGTACTGATACTCCCCAAACATAAAGGTAAAGACAAAGCAATTCCTGTACAGGCCTGGACATGCCCTGAGGGTTCCAGGAGGCTGAGGCTCCCAGATTTCAAGACAATCTGCACGCGCAGAAGGTAAGGTTGTCATCCCTATGCATTGGCCGCTTTTACCCCCAGGTGCACATTTGTGTTACAGGCTGATTTGAACCCAGGGCCATAGTGCGGCCGGAAGGATTATGTCAATGAGAAATTCCAATGACAACATGGGGAATCGAACCCGCGACCTTCCGGCTTGTAGCGCAGTTTTAAGTTGTAACATCCCCGTTGTGTACATAATATGATGTAAGGGTAGGAGTAGTCGAACTACTCCTACCCTTACATTGTAGCGCAGTGCTAACTGCGCCACCGCGTGCCCCACTCCTTGAAGACAGCTAACGAAAAAAGCCGAAATATGTAGGAGTGTTTTTTTTTATTTTTAATACGTGCAACTTGTTGTTCATCAACTTCTTTTATTACAGGCTGTATTTACAGCATTAGAAATTCATTCCTTATTCCATTTTCGAGGTCACTAGTGGCACTAAACTACCCATTCTTACATAGGCGCATGCGCAGCGAATTGGTCTCCTACTTCACATCCCTTTGCCAGAGAAGGCCGGAACACGAGATTCGAGTCTGCTGGGACGACTGGTTGTCGACTGGTAAAAAACTGCCAACGTTTAAGAGTTTGACGCCGAAAAATTTTGCGTCTATGCACTTTTCTTGGGTTGCTGAGACCATGAATATGTAGGCAGGAATACCATCTAAAACGTCGGTAAAAATTCGCCAGTCGACATGGCGTCATATCCCTGAGAAGATTTAAACTTCATCAATACCGCCGTGAGAACGTAAGATCTGAATATAGTGACAGCAAGCTCATCCGAAACGTCGGTAAAAATTCACCAACTAATATGGCGTCATGTCCCAGAAGACTCGAACTTCATCAATACCGCCGTGAGAAACTCAAATCTACATATGGCCTTCGAAAGTTCAACCGAAACGTCGTTAACAATTCACCAATCGATACGGCGTAATATTCTACAAGTGGCTAAATGCATCGGGACCGAAGAGGGCTCGAAAACATTCATTTATTCTTTGATATCCCAGAAGACTTGCACTCCATCAAACATCAAATCCTATGAAGCTCCAAAGGTTTACCGTGATTATTCAACAACAGGAACAGATGGATTTAGACCCCTCTGAAAATACGAGGTAAGAATTTCAGATGTAATTTTAAACACGATGGAAGTCCCTTGCACTGCAGGCAATAATGCGCGCAATATCTTTCCTCTCGCTCTGTTTCACAATAAGGTAAACAGAACATAATGTTTGCAAATACGGTAGCATTTACATACCACTGTAGGAAAACAAAACACGTTAAAACTTATTAAAACTGACATATTTACTGCCGCCAACCACAACAAACTTTAACAGTCTTGTCATTACAGGCCACATGTTTCGGTCGTACTGACCATCCTGAGGCATTACATACATGAAATTTAAAACTCAAAATAAAATGCATGTATATTTCAAATTTGTGAGATCTCACAAACTGTACGAGGCACAATAATTTTTATGTAGCAAATAAAATACAACTGTTAAAATTACAGCAACAAACAACAAAACGTGTGAAACTTGGTCTTAATCACCGTAACGGAAGAACATTTTACTCAGATTTGAGAAAGTTACAAACAGAAAAACTTTATGACCTGTGCGGTTCACCAAATAGCAGGGCGATCACACGAGACGGAAGGAGACTGAGCCCGCATTAGTGTGACTAAAAAATCAGATAAAATTTAAGACCTCAAGAAATAGACATGAAATACGTGGGCACTGATGAGATGATACTATCAAAATGGAAGGAAACATGGTTTCAGTACACTAAACTTTTATCTACCAATTGTCGTGCACTAGACTGTGTTTCTTTAGCCACATATTAGTTCTTGCTCCTACGCGTTTCAATGTTTATGAACACCATATTCAGGAAGCTTCAAACCAACAACGGTTCCTTCGCAACACATCATATTATTTATGAGCACTTAGTAGTTGTCCGTTAAAAATTGTACTTTCTCATAAATAGACCACTTTTTTTATCATTAAAGTTTTTCTGTTGAACGTATATCTAATAAAAGGCTTAAATGTTAGCAGTTTAGATCACAGATTCACTATTATTTAACTTCATATAATTCTTTATGGTAGAGGAGTACAGTGGCAAAACAAGATGGAAGTTAACACAAAGTATCTCGAACGTCCAAGAGAAAACTTTAATGACAAGGGAAGTGGTGTATTTGTGAGAAAATTACAATATTTGACAGCTACTAAATGCATACCAACAACTGATGTGTTTTGAAGGAACTGTAGTTGGAGTGAAGCTCCCTGAAGATGGTGTTAATAAAGACCGAAACGCGCAGAAGCAAGAACGAATATGTGAGTGAAGAAACAGCGTAGTGCACGACAGTTGGTGCACGGTATGTACGGTGTTAAAAAATGGTTTCGGGAGTCAACTAAAATCATGTGGCTCAGGACAGGTGCGGGGAACAGCACTTCTTGGACAGCTGAGGAAGTATTAGTTTTTCAAGAACTACTTTCCGGTATATAACAGCAGCTATTTCGCTAGACGAAATATCCCACAATAGAAACAGGCGTCTAGATGGGCGATCGGGGAAACCGGGTTCCACTCCCAGCAGGATCAAAGATTTTCTTTTCTCCACCGCGTCCAGACAGGCTCAGGAGTCCAACCACCCTTCTATCTGAAAGGTATTGGGGCCATTTTCTCAGGCGATAAAGCGGTCAGGGCGTAAAACTGACATGAGATTAAGAATGCGTACAACTATATCTCTACCCCCGCGCCAAAGTCTTCATAGCACGGGGTTCAATTCATCTCTGGGGCAAGTTAATTTATTTACATTTTAAACACCAGTACGCGATACACAAGGTAAATTTTGTACTAAGCAGATAAATGTTTGACCCCTAGCGTAGTCAGCATATTGTGTATAGGCAAAAGGCTGGACGATCTGGGGTTCGAATCCCAAAAGGAGCAAAAAATTTTTCTCTTTTCCAAATCGGCTGCGGTCCACCCAGCTTCCTATTCAACATGCACCGGTTCTTCTTTCTCTGCGAGGCTGACCATTCACCTCCCTTTAGTTCCGAACTTAAGAAGGAGTAGTGCTATACCACTACTTACTCCCCCTCCATGCCAATATGGCGTGTATAAGGGCAACTTCAATTTTATTACCTTTATTTATATTGCTTTGACTGGACAAAGAAAAGTAACTGGGTGTTCGACGGTGTCTGGAAAGTAATGAATCGAGTATTTCTCTATTCTGATCACTTTTTAATATAAATCAATGCAGGGAGCAGATGTATCGACTGCCTCGCATACAGCTCAGGCCACGCAACAGCCTCCTAATTAAGCAGTCATGCGAGGTACACAGCACACGTCTCTCTGCAGACATGACTGTAAAATTTATTCATTTTATATGAAATTCCACACTTTTCAGGCGCTATCACAAAATTTCGGAAAAGCGACTATTACCTTCGTCACGTCTGCCTGTCCGCATGGAACAACTCTGTTCCCACTGGGCGGATTTTCATAAAACTTGATATTTAAGGATTTTTCGAAAATCAGTGGAGAAAATTTCAAGTCTCATTAAAATCTGACAACAATAACGGGTACTTTACATGAAGACCAATAAACATTTTGATCATATCGCTCTGAATTCTTTTTAGAATCAGAAATGTTTCGGACAAAAGTTGTAGAGAAAATCAAAACACACATTTTATGTTCACTAACTTCTTCCGGAAAATCGTGTTGTTTATGAGATAATGTGAAAAAATATGGTAGAGCCGGAGAGGCCACAGACGACAATAGAGCGATTGCGCATTGCATGCTGGCTACCTAAGGCTACAAACACACACTCAGAATACGTAATACTTATTGCTCTTCCGTGGCAACAATGGTTTCACGAACGCGCCTCAATGTGACATACGTACATTGCCTGTCTTGTTTTAGATACAAAAATTTCTGACATTTCTACGGTTTTTTGTTTTGCTGGAGTTTAAACAGCTGTGACCTATTTGCTCTCTGTTCTTCCCTTTAATCTGGAAGGATAGAACACAAGGACGGTTAATGAGGGCAATGTGATCCCACGACCATCGTACGGGGAGGA
>Ga0209628_10004357_pt1 | contig 10212 bp, 6 predicted proteins | sample TergutCu122P4_FD_187285 | JGI IMG/M metagenome (GOLD analysis project Ga0209628, IMG submission 187285) | Cubitermes ugandensis P4 segment gut microbial communities from Kakamega Forest, Kenya - Cu122 P4 (SPAdes) (version 2) | ecosystem: Host-associated > Arthropoda: Insects > Digestive system >... | reverse complement strand
TACGAGTTTGATAAATCTTTACTTTTTTACGATTCATTCGTCGAATGGAAAGAATTTGATCATCCCCAATTTGGCAAGATAGAAATCGGAGGTTTCAAAAAGAACTCCCCAGCCCGTTTGCATCCCGGCTTTTTGTTAGAAAGCGATGCCCACCGGAACGCCGCTTTTGTCCTGCTGCATGCCCACAGCACGCCCCACCTGACTATCAGTAATATAACTGAGAAACCTATCGAAGGAGGTTACAGAGAAATAACCGCCGACATCACCAATAGTCGGCTCATTCCGACCCATTCAAGCTACGATGTACAAAACAAAATTGAGCGCCCCGACTGGGTTACTATCAGTGGCCCGCAGGTAGTTGCCGGCCTCATCATGCAAAACGTATACAACAACCAGGGAACGGAACAAAAAGTCAACCCCTCCAAGCTGGCTGTCAGCAATATACCTGGTAGAAGCACAGTCACAGTGAGATGGATAGTAAAGGGCAATCAACGCTACGTCATCACCGTCGACAGCGCCAAAGGAGGGTTAGTTAGCGCCACACAAAAATGAATCAGGAAAAAATCAAACTCAATCGCTTAAAGCGGCTGTTGATGGAAGTGGCTGATGACCTGTTAGAAAGCAACCACACCCCCCAATTCCACACCATCCTCTCCATCCAAGCCCCCGACTACCAAAAAGCCAAATCCTGGCTCAAAAAATACGGTCACTTATTAGAAGTAGATTTTTAGCATGACAAAAAAAGAGTTGAAGATAGTTTTTATGGGGACGCCGGACTTTGCGGTTGCCACTCTGCGGGAGTTGGTGGAAGGCGGTTATGAGGTCGCGGGGGTTGTCACATCGCCAGACAAACCGGTGGGGCGGCACGGCAGCGCCCTTCAGCCGTCGGCAGTAAAGTTGTATGCGCTTGAAAAAGGGCTGCCGGTATTGCAGCCGGAAAAGCTGAGAGATGAAAGTTTTTTAGTTGAGTTAAGAGCTTTACAGGCGGATATACAAGTGGTGGTCGCGTTTAGGATGCTGCCGGAAATCGTTTGGAATATGCCACGCTTTGGGACGTTTAACCTGCATGCTTCATTGCTCCCGAAATACAGAGGCGCTGCGCCGATAAACTGGGCAATAATGAACGGTGAGAAGGAAACGGGCGTGACAACCTTTTTTCTGACTAACGAGATCGATACCGGACGGATTATCCTACAACGTAAATTGGCGATTACCGATACAGATGACGCCGGCATCGTTCACAATGCACTAATGATTATTGGCGCCGAACTTGTTACTGAAACGGTCGACCTTGTACTCAAAAAAGACGGTGTCTTGGCGACTATACCCCAAGAGGCTTTGTATGCACAATCCGGCATATTAAGTCCCGCTCCGAAAATTTTCACAGAGACCTGCCGGGTGGATTGGCAACAGTCGGTGACAAAAGTTTATAACTTTATACGCGGGCTGTCGCCTTATCCAACAGCGTGGACGGAAATCATCAACCCTTCAGGGGTGACAACAACGATGAAAATCTTCGCTTCGGAAAAAATTTCTGAAACACACGACCTTTCGTATGGCGCTATTCGTACAGACGGTAAAAATTATCTAAATGTGGCTGCAGTGGATGGATTTATTAGGATTCTGTCGCTTCAAATAGCAGGGAAAAAGCGGATTACTGTCAAAGAGCTTCTGAACGGAACAAAGATAGATGAACACTGGAAAATGAAGTGATAGGGTCATTTCAGAAATGAGAAAACTCGTGTTGACATCCCCATAGCCCTCTTCAAAAGGGGAAATTCCTATCAAAGTCCGATGATGTCGGGGTTGAGGATATAGTAGCCGCGCTGGATTCGTACAAAGGTCTTTTTGCAGTTGTTAGAATCTTTGTTGATTTCATGTTGTGCCATGATGCTGTTGATGTATTGACGCATCTTGCGATAGGGCGGTAGTATTTCGTCGGGGAACAGTTCGGCTAATTCAACTAAGATATCCATTGTGAAAACGGGTAATCCGTTCTTTTTTTCATCATTACTTTTCAGATGTAGCCTCGTTTCTCTTGTGTTACGCAGCAGGACTATCAGGAAGAATAACATGCTTCGCGAGCCGGTAATAAACATCCGTTTCTCACACTCATAGACTAAGTTTTGCGGTCGTACTTTTTCCCAGCAGAGGACGAGCGTCTTTTCGTCGGCCATCTGCTGTTGCTTCTGCTTGCTTTTTTTATTTTTTATGTAGCTGTCAATCAGATAATCCAACGCGATACGCTGGAGTTTATCTTTAAGTGTGATGGAAGCGCCTTGCGACAGCAGATTGAGAGCTATCTCTGATTGTCCGTATTGTAATGCAACCATCAAACCGGTCACATTGTCGTCGTTGGTAAAGTTTATCCCATATTTTTGTGCGAGCGCTATCGCTTTCAGTTTATTTCCTAAGCGAAGACACTTCTCGAATTCTTTACGGTCGGCGCGCAAGTCTTTCATAAACAGGATGGCACGCTGGAACTGAAGGCGTGAAAGCGCTTCCACCCAGTCATACCGTTGGTGGTGGACTGCATACGAGTACAACTGCTTACGTTCCTTTTTCACTTCCGCTTCTTTCAGTGCAGGGTCGAGTGCGCGCTCGCAGATAGCTTCCAATTGTTCGGGAGTGATGTATTCGTAACCCAAATATTTGGCGCGTATTTGCTCCGCTTGTTCATACTTCCCCTGCTCTTCTAATCGGCGGGCTTCGTCTAACCATTCCTCTGTGGTCGACTTTGATTCTTTAACCTGAATGCCGGCTTTGTTCTCTTTAATTCTTAAAAGGTTGAGGACAGGATGGTCGGCCATTTTTTCGAAGATGTAAACGTTTTTGATGGCACGTGTGAAAGCCACATAGAGTGAATTGATATAGAACTTGTACACTTCGGCGTCCTTGTCGTGTTTGTCGGCGGCGCGGGCATAGCGTAGTTCGTCCCGGTTCAGGTCTTCGGCGCTAACCCCTGCTGATATTTCGCGAAACTCAACCTCATTGGAAGATATAAAATTGGTGAGTATCACATTCTCATATTCCAACCCTTTGGCTTCGTAAATGCTGAATATCAAAGGCGTTTTGAAAAAACGGGCAGCATCAGGTTTATGGGTGTTGGTAGGAACGATAACAGCATACTTGGCGCTGTTTTGTGTGCGGCGGTTTAGCTCCTGTTTCTTCTTGTCGTCGTTGCTGTAAAGCAATACCTCGCCCTGCTCCTCGCTCACGGTATCGATTAAGTAGTTGCTCTCGCGGTCTATCGAACCGAATCGCGCGTTCTTTATTTTGAGCAGATTATTGCTTAACTCTACCACATTCAGACTATTGCGGTAATTAGTACGCAGTATCTTGAGCGGATTATCCCTTTCCTTGCCGGCTCCGGAATGATAGAAATAGGATTTTACTTTGCTCCAAGAAAAAAAGTTGGGATGAACTATCTGGTTACTGTCGCCCGTCAGGATAAAGTTGGATGCGTTCTTCAGGGATGACAGCGCGCACTTCAATTGTATATTGGTCATGTCCTGCACTTCATCGATTACTAAGTAATCGTAACATGGCTTAATCTTTTGCAAATAGTTAAAACAAAGGATATTCCCGTCGTACAAGTTCTCTTCTGTCAACCATTCCAAATATTTGGTGAAAATAGGATAGAGGCGTTCTCTTTCTATGAGTGAAAAGATGGACTGTTTGACGCCCAATTCCATGTACTCATCATACGACAGCCAGGGCGCATGGACGGGCGAGCCTGTGATAACCCCTTTAAACTCTTCAAAGACGCGATAGGATTCGTTGATCTTCACGACATGACGGAAGCGGGAAAACCAGTGGTCGAAGCGTTTGAAATCGACCTCCTGACCTTCCGGTTTTTGCCACAAAGAGAGGTATTCGCGAAAGGAGAGAAAGTCAACTTCCTGTTTTTCGTTGTCGTAACCGTAAGAATAATACAGGTTAGAGGAGTTGTCTACCAAATATTTGGACAGCGAAATGAAGGCTACGTTACCTGGCAGTTCCTTTATTTTTTCCAATACAAGCACGGTCTTGCCACTCCCTGCCGACCCAACAATAATCAAGGGCGGGTGTAACAAATAGACCGAATATTGGAACTGGTCGAAGGAAATAAACTTATTAAGCGTATGGATAGTCTTTACTTCGGGATGGAGGTACGGCATTTCAATGGCAGTTGAGTCTATTTCTTTTTCCGTCAATTCAATCGGTTTCAGGCTATTCTCGTCGATGAAAGCCCCCCCATGCAGAAAGCGGCTTCGCGCATAATTATGGTCTTTGATAACTTCGAGTAATAACAGATATTTATGCTTGCGGAAAGTCACAAAACTGAATAACAGCCGGTCGCGAATATCTAAACGCGCACGATAAAAACCTGTGCCGGCCATTTTACGAACATCGGCGCTTTTGAAGTCGCCCGATTGCAATTGCTTCAAGGTCTTAGGGAATGTTTTTTCAACCAAACCGGAATCTAAATCGCTGTGATATAATATGTCAAACATTTATTGATATTGAAAATTCGTGCAAAAATAATCATTTTTGCTCATATATCAAAAGGTCGGGGGGAAAAGTATGCGTTATTTTTGAATGAATTGCTAAAAATGTCGTATCTTTGTGTGGTTATTAAAGAATTAAAAAAAATATGAAAAATCAAACTGACTACCGGATTGCGTTATTACGCCTTTTTATGAAAGAGAACGGCTTGCAGGGGTTTATCGTCCCCTCGACGGATGGGCACATCAGCGAATATATTCCCGAACATTGGGCATCCAGAAAATGGATTAGCGGTTTTTCAGGCTCGGCTGGTACTGTTGTTGTTACACGTGACAAAGCGGGGCTTTGGACCGATTCGCGGTATTTCCTGCAGGCCGAAAATGAAATCTCAGGAAGTGAAATCAAGCTATTTAAAGACAGACTGCCGGAGACCATCAGCATCACCGACTGGCTGAAAAGCGAACTGTCGGCTAACGACCAGGTAGGAATAGACGGCAATGTATATCCTGCAAAAGAGGCGCTAAAGCTAAAAGCCGACTTAGAAAGCGAAAAAATAACGCTTGTTTCGGACTTTGACCCCTTTGAAACTATTTGGAACGACCGGCCTGCTTTACCCCAAAAATCGGTTTCAATCTTTCCCGTTGAAATAGCAGGGGAAAGCGTATCCCAAAAGATAAAACGGGTTTTAGCGGAAGCCGAAAAGCTGAATGCTAACACTTTATGGATTAGTTCGTTGGATACAGTTGCATGGCTTTTTAATATTCGAGGTTCGGATGTCGCATATAACCCGGTTGTTGTGGCACACGCTTTTATCTCACCAAACAAAACGCTGTTTTTTGTAGATAGGGATAAAATATCGCCCACGCTTGAAGCCATGCTGCAAAAAGAAGGCGTTCAAGTGGTTGATTATAGGCAACATATTAACTTCCTGAATGATATTTGTAATGAATCGGTATGTTTGGATAGCAGCAAAATATCCTATTCCATTTATCTAAAGTTAAAAAGTAGAAACAGAGTTATCGATACTCCCTCCATAGCCGACTGTTTAAAAAGTATGAAAAATGAAGTCGAATCGGAAGGTTTTCGTCGGACGATGATTAGCGATGGCGTTGCACTGACACGTTTTTTCCGATGGCTTGAGCAAAATATCCAAAAAGGAACGGTGACAGAGTATATAGTTAGCCAAAAGTTAAAAGAATACAGAAGTCAGCAGAATCATTTTATCGGAGAAAGTTTTCCCGCTATTGTCGGTTATATGGCTAACGGTTCTATCGTTCACTATTGTCCGTCGGAAGCGAACAGCTTAAAAATAAAACCCGAAGGCCTTTTGTTGATAGATTCGGGGGGACAATATCTTGAAGGAACGACTGACATCACCCGTACCATTGCTGTTGGGGAAGTCTCCGATGAGATGAAAAAAGACTTTACCTTCGTATTAAAAGGGATGATAGCGCTTTCAAAAGCGGTGTTTCCAGCCGGTACGAGAGGTTCGCAAATAGATGTATTAGCGCGTCAAGCGATGTGGGCGTCTGGCATCAACTATGGACATGGAACGGGACATGGCGTCGGTCATTATCTGAACGTACATGAAGGGCCGCAAAGCATTCGGCAGGAAGAAAACCCGGCGACCCTGAAAATCGGCATGGTCATTACAAATGAACCCGGTATTTATCGTGACCGGCAATATGGTATCCGAACCGAAAACATGCTATTGATACAGAAAGCTTTGACAACCTCTTATGGCGATTTTTATCATTTTGAAACGCTGACCCTTTGCTATATTGATACCACCCTCATCCTGAAAGAACTGATGACAATAGAAGAAATCACATGGCTAACTAACTATCATCGAATGGTCTACGAGAAATTAGCTCCTCACTTATCAGACGAAGAAAATGACTGGCTCAAAAACAAAAGTAACAACGGCATCCTGCCGTTGTAAAAAAGGGAGAGGGGTGATTTCAAAAAGGCATCGTATGTTACAAACTAACGCCAAGTGGGGGGCAAAAAAACGGGATAGGGGAATGTTTGTGTTTGGAGACGGCTATCCTTTCCTCGATTTGGCGGTCGGTTTCCGGATTACCCGATGTGCCTTGCAGTATGAAAGCGTCGATTTGGTCGTAGGTCATTCCTAATTCTGCTTCGTCGGTTTGTCCTGCCCATAGTCCTGCTGATGGTTTTTTGCTGATGATGCAGTCTGGTATTTCTAAATAGCGGGCAAGTGTATAAACCTCCTGTTTGGTTATCAAGGCAAGGGGGTTGAGGTCGCTTGCTCCGTCGCCCCACTTGGTGAAATAGCCTACGGTGCGCTCGGAGAGGTTGCTTGTCCCCAACACAAAACGATTGCCTAACTGCGCTAACTGGTAGAGGTAGGTCATCCGGATGCGGGGACGGATATTGATACGACCCAAATCGGTGGGAAATGACGAATCCATCGGCAATATTAAACTGTCTACAGTTGGTTTGATGTCGAAAATGTGATGTGGAAAATTGAATTTTTCTATTAAGGTCATGGTATGGTCGTAGCTTTCCGTGTTTTGCATGTCGTCGCCGTAAGGCATCAGGACTAAAAGCGTATCTACCTCTCCAAATTGACATAATCGAGCGGCTACGCTACAATCGACGCCTCCGCTCATGCCTAATACTACACCCTTACGTTGTGCCTGCTCTACCCTTTCTCTTAACCATACAGCAATTTGGTTGGCAAAGTCAGCGACATTTTGTTCGTTGATAAAAAAAGATTTCACTTTTTTGAGTTTTGATAGTCGGCGATGAGGCCTCGACACATCCAATTGGCTAAAGCCTGGCGTTGGTTACTAACAAGGAAACGTTCCTGGTCAGCGGTGTTTTGTATGTTTCCAAGTTCGGCAAACAGACTTACCGGTTTGGTATTATTTAAGACGAATAAATTACGGTGAGAGATAGTGCCGTTAAAACCTCGTCGGGGTTGAAACTTATTATAAAGGTCTTTGAAAGTGGTTCGCATAGTGTTTGCTAATTTCCTTCCGGCAGCGCTTGTCTCGTTATAGTAAAAGAAAACATCTACCTGCTGCTTAACACTACGGCTATCCAAGTGAATAAATACGGCTCTCTGGTAGACGTTTCCGTATCGGTTTGAAAGCATGTTTATTTCATCGCATTGTTGTTGCAGACGTTTCACCTGGCTTCTCGGTATCTCTTTGCCACGGCATGTTTTTCTTTTATTCAGCTTCAGTATTTCATCATCCCGAATGCCATTGTACTTATCCTGAATGATTACGTGTACATTGGCACCTTCCTCCATCAGGCTACGAGCAAGTCGTAATGTGATGTCATAAGCATACTCAACTTCATGAATAGGAGTGCCGTTTACATACCCGATTGCACCGCAGTCGGGGCCACCATGTCCACTTACTAAATAAAAAGTCGCTCCCGCTAATTTATTGGATTTAACCGAAACCTCACTGTATTTTTTCCCGAAAAGCGGCTCGATAAACATGTTTTTATTGGATGACTTCGTCCCAACTGCATTTATCTCAGAACCCGAAGATAACGATTCATTCGAAGCCAAAGGAGGTAATTTATACGATACACCTTTCATCAAAGAAAGATTTTGGCCGAGCTTCTTTTTATTCAGTTCGACAAAAGCCTCAAAATGGACATCCGGATCACGTCCATTCGCGCTTAAAAATCGTATTATCCCATCACCCTCTTTCGGTTTGGCTGTATCAAGGGGGAAAGCAAACAGACTACAAAACCAAAATAAACCAAGTAATAACGTACATTTCTTCATTCGTCATTATTCATTTATGATAAATTACGCCGCAAAGATACTTGATTAAAAAATATCACACAATAAATATAAGAATATTTAAACGTATTTAAACATATTTAACGATAAAATCGGGTTTTTAACAGTGAGATGTCGATGAGTTCGTTGCTTTTTTAATAATTTTGTCAAAAAAATGTATAACCATTTTATGAGCGTAATCAGGATATATTTGTTCTTTAAACAACAAATGGCGTTGTTTTTCGTTTAGGAGTAGTAATAAGCAATCGTATTGAAATATGTGCAAAATTCATTCATTCATCACATTCATTGTTTTCATTGTATTCGGCCTTTCATCGTGCGATAAGCAATTGGGAGAAATCAAGCCGAAAGCGGGTTTGCCTTGGTATAAAACGACTTATCGGTGGGCTCAAACTAACTTTACCGAAGACGACCCGGTAAAGGCCGACCTTGAGTTTTGGCGGAGGCAGTGGCGTCGCACGGCTATACAGGGAGTTATCGTCAATTGTGGTGGTATCGTGGCCTATTATCCCAGTAAGTTTGAGCTGCAATATCGAGCACAGTACCTTGGTGACCTGGACTTTTTTAAGCGGGTGAACGATATGGCCCGCGAGGAAGGGATTGTGGTGGTGGCGCGTATGGACATCAACCGGGCTACTAAGGAGTTTTATGAAGCGCATCCCGACTGGTTTTGTCGCCGCAAAAACGGAGAGCCTATCCTGTCGAATGGGCGCTATTTCTCGTGTATCAATAGCGATTATTACAAGAAGTTCATACCGCAGGTGTTGGAGGAAATCATTGAGAGATACCACCCTGCAGGCTTTGCCGACAATAGTTGGAAAGGGCTTGAACGCACAACAATCTGTTATTGCGACAACTGCAAAAACAAGTTCAGAGAAGAGCGCGGGCTTGAACTCCCAGAAGCTGTTTCGTGGAACGACCGCGTGTACCGCGAATGGGTGCGGTGGGGCTACGAATGCCGGCTATCCAATTGGGATTTGTTTAATGACGTCACCAAAAAAGCGGGCGGCCCCGATTGCCTGTGGTTTGGAATGGTTCATGCCGACCCAACTTCGGGTACTTTTGCCGACTTGAAAGCGATTCTATCGCGTTCATCGATGGTTTTTTGCGACCACCAGGGACGCGAGAGTTCGGGGTTCGAACAAAATGTTGTCAACGGTACGCTGTTACGTTTAGCTTCCGAAGAGCAGGTGCTAGCACAGGAAAGCATGGCCAACTATGTGCGGGGCAACCGTACTTTTCGGCTGGCAGCCAACCCAAAGGAGGAAACGCAACTGTGGATGATTGCGGGCATTGCGGGAGGTCTCTCGCCCTGGTTCCATCACATCGGCGGCGGACAAAACGACAGTCGTCAGTTCGAAACGCCCGTGCCACTGTTTCAATGGCACAAAGACAACGAACAATTTCTGTACAACCGTACCGACTTATCCAATGTGGCGGTGGTGTGGAGCCAGGCTAACGCCGATTTTTACGGACGCAACGACGTTAGAGAAAGAGTGTCACTCCCATGGAAGGGCTTTTGCCAGGCTTTGTCGCTGCATCGTATTCCGTTCCTCCCCGTCAATGCGCAGGACATCGACAAGTATTCGTCCCGTTTTAACACGCTGATACTTCCGGATATAGCCGTCATGTCGCCGCAAGAGATAGACGCCGTTTGCAATTTTATCAGCAAGGGCGGAAATATTGTCGTAACGGGCAATACGGCCACCTTAGACGGCGATGGTCAGCCTTCGGGTAATGACAAACTATGGCGTTTATTAGGCCTCACGCGCACCGGACAAACGAAAGGGGCTTTCGGAGCGACCAGCGCGAGTTGGGAAGTGGACGCTGCCCACAATTACTTTCGGTTACCCGAAAAAAGACACGATATTTTGACCGGTTTTGAAAACACAACGCTTTTGCCTTTTGGAGGCGGTATACAAATCGTCCAATCG
>Ga0209628_10004356_pt1 | contig 10213 bp, 8 predicted proteins | sample TergutCu122P4_FD_187285 | JGI IMG/M metagenome (GOLD analysis project Ga0209628, IMG submission 187285) | Cubitermes ugandensis P4 segment gut microbial communities from Kakamega Forest, Kenya - Cu122 P4 (SPAdes) (version 2) | ecosystem: Host-associated > Arthropoda: Insects > Digestive system >... | reverse complement strand
GGAATACATAACGTGATAAATCTTTGAACATAATACTGAGTTTTTAATGAAGTGCTAAGGTAGTTATTTTTTTTCTTTCCACAGGGTTTTGCTGGTGAGCCCCATTTTTCCGCTTGCGGTTGATATTTTGTTACATAAAAACCTCGCCCAAAGTCCTTATTGGCTTGACTTTTGGACAAATTGATTTTTAAAATTTCCGTATAACTACCGTGAAAAACCTGCATTATTTTGCGCCTCCATTTTCATAACAAACATCATACAAATGACGTACAGCCCAAAATGGGTTGTCAGCATGCAAAGCCCACCAATGTGTCCTCAAAAACTCTAATCCACCGTATTTTTTCAAGTAAAAATAGGCATCTTGAGTTCCCATTTTGTACTCATCGGCGAATTTGGGTATAATGTAACTGATAAAGCTGATTTTATCACTTGTTTCTTTGTCTAATTTTTGAATTTTCATCACAAAAACATTTTTACAAAATTACTATTTTTCTTTGATACGGACAAAAAGTTTAGAAACTTATTATTCTAAGTTGCACATTATTAGTTTTGTAACTAATTGAGATTTTTTATTTTATAAGCGACCAATCTAAAAATATACTGCGTCGTCTAAGGTTTGATTTTTCTTTTTTCTTTTTCTCCAGGTTGGACTGAGTTTGTGATTGAGAAATGAAGCAAAGAATGTGTTCGTCGTTAGGCGGCGTTTGAGCCAGGTCGATTCTCTTTGAGAATTCCGAACGCCGAACAGTTGAGCGACATATTCAAGCGAATAGAGAGGATTTTTTACGATTTAAGTAAACATTAGCTACGACCAAATACGGAAATTACCTGTAACGTGAAGTAAAGAAAGCATGTACAGTGAGCCGTCATAGTAACGATAGAAACCTTCGGGTATAGAAAGATTCCAAAATTCTTGAACAAAAGAAGTAGATAAATTTTTATCGTCTATAGCGAAACAACCCACAGCATTACAAGCAATCAAGCCGGCAGAATGGTCGCCATACGATTCTGTACCGTCCCAATTATAATGTGCCACATAATTCGACCCTTGGTTTTTAAAGAATGTGAGCAACCGGGTCATCATCTCCTGTTGTCTTGCAGCATCTTTTTTAAACCAATGGTAATCCATGCCGATATTCATTGCATTGCGCCAAGCGTCTAACTGAAAGCGATCACTGGGCAGATTAAACCAAGCCTTGTATGGAGTTCCATCGAAATTACTGTAATCGGCGAAAAGCCCGGTTGTTTTGTGAGAGGCATTATACAGCAAATTGCGCGCTGCCGCCGGAGTTGCTGCCCAAAAATCGGAATTGGTATCACTCCATTGCGCCCAAAGTTCAAAGAAAGCAGGTAAATTGTATGACGGGTCTGTAAAGGTGCGGCCACCTGCATCGGGAACAAAAACAACTAATTTATTCTCCGAATCAAACATATTATAAGCGTTGCCGGTTCCGTTTTTAGAAAGCATTTTTTCGAGAATATATTGTGCTTCGGCTTTGTAGTTATAGATTCCGTCACCGTCGCCCCAGCGATTCGATGCAAAAAGAAGCGATGTAACGAAGTAAATCTCACCGTCGGGAGCAGCCGAAGTGGTGTCGCCTCCTATCTTTTCGCCTGTTTCTTTACATTGCCAGGCAAAATAACCGGAAAAAGGATTCGATTCGGGAAATTGCATATTGGTTTTCGCCCATTTCCACAATTTGTCAAATTCGGCTTTTTTATCTAACTGAACGCAAATCATCATCCCATAAGACATACCTTCGGAGCGAACATCGTTGTTGCATATATCTTTCATATATGCCATGTCGTTATCTGCCTCATAATAAATCCGTTGATTGTCTTTGTCGCCATAAAACAATTGTTGAAAAGCGTTTTCTACCTTTGCGTTAATCTCATCATCGCTCTTATTGAGTATTTCTTTGAAAAGATTACGGTAAACACCGGTATAAAACGCTCCTTCTTGTGTGTCGTTTGTGTTTTTCGCTTGAACGGCCAAAGCGTTTACTATTATCCCGGTTAATAAAATGATTGAAAGTGAAAGATTTTTCTTCATGACATAAAGATTACTGAATAAAAAATTGAATGCGAAGATAATGATTTTTTCCGAGAAATTCAAATAAAATCAAACAGGATCTACATCATATTGCAATACAATGTATTTGAAAGACGGCTTATTTAACAGCGTTGTCTTTTTTTCTTCCAAGATTTTTCGCAGCGTAGACAAGGAAGCCGAAGTCTCGATTTTCAAGAGGATTCTTCTTAAATGCTGCATTTGTATCTTGCTGATTACAGGTTTGTCCGGGCCAAGAACCCTGTCGCCCAATACGGTTTTTAAATCGGAAGCTAACAAAAAAGCGGCATCTTCTACCAGTTTCTCCGATTTGTGTTTTAATGTGATTTCGATGATGCGGTAAAATGGCGGATACCTGAACATCTGCCGTTCTTCCATTTCAACTTCATACATGGTTTGGTAGTCGTTGCTCAATACCGATTGAACGATGATGTATTCCGGGTGAGTGGTTTGCAAAACAACCTCTCCCCTCTTTTGTCTTCTTCCTGCCCGTCCTGCCACTTGCGCCATCAGTTGATATGCTCGCTCGTGCGCCCTGAAATCCGGGAAATTCATCATGCTGTCGGCGCTCAATATGCCTATTAAACTTACATTTCCGAAATCCAAGCCTTTTGAAATCATTTGAGTGCCGATAAGTATTTGTGTGTTCCCTTTTTCAAAGTTATAGATAATATCCTCAAATGTGTCTTTTTTCCGGGTGGTATCGGTATCCATGCGGGCGACTTTGATTTCCGGAAATAGTTTTTTGATTTCTTCTTCTACTTTTTCCGTACCGAATCCTCTTTCCCGAATTTCTTCGTTTCCACAGTCGGGACAAACGGTAGGCAATCCGTAAACGGTTCCGCAATAATGGCAATTCAGTTGATTGTGTTTTTTGTGATAAGTCAGCCCTACATCGCAATACTTGCATTTGGGCGTCCAATCGCAGATTTTGCAGTAAATCATGGGAGCAAATCCCCGGCGGTTTTGGAAAAGGATAATTTGTTCGTTATTACTCAATGCCGATTGCATTTTTTCAATCAAAAGAGGAGAAAATAATCCTTTCATGCGTTTTTTCCGCTTCAACTCCTTGGTGTCTACAACCGTTATTCCGGGAAGTTCGGTTTCCTCAAATCTTTTGTTAAGATTCACATAGCCGTATTTTCCTGTCTGTGCATTATGAAAAGATTCCAAAGAGGGCGTGGCGCTTCCCAGCAGCACTTTGGCTCCATGCATATTGGCCAGCACGATAGCGGCATTACGCGCATGGTAACGAGGAGCAGGGTCTTGTTGTTTATAACTTGTTTCGTGTTCTTCGTCGACAATCACGATTCCCAAATCCCGGAACGGCAGAAATATCGAAGAACGCACCCCTAAAATGATTTGATATCCATCGTCTCGAAGTAAATTATTCCAAATTTCAACCTTTTCGTTATTGCTGATTTTTGAATGATATACGCCGACTTTATCTCCAAAGAATTGAATCAAACGGCTTGTAATTTGCGATGTTAAAGCAATTTCAGGCAATAGGAATAATGCCTGCCTGTTTGATTTCAACACCTCATTAATCAGATGTATGTAAATTTCTGTTTTCCCGGAAGAAGTAATTCCATGCAACAGACAAACATCTTTTTCTCTGAAGCTGCGAACAATTTCTCCATAAGCCTGTTGCTGTAAGGTATTCAGTTGGTTTAACAGTTGCGGTTCGTGAGAATGAGATTCCTGCCAGCCGGTTTTCTTTTTTCTTGTTTTTTTAGATGAACCGTTTGTTCTAAATCCGGTCGGAAGCGCAGCTTTGTACACTTCTCCCTGTTTGCAAATATAGTATTGCGATAGCCACTCCCAAAAACGGAGTTGAGGTCTTCGTAAAATGGATTGGCTTTCTATAGCCAAGATAGGTTTAATTTCAAAATCCGAAACGGGAGGTATTTGATGAATAAAAGCAACTATCCCCGAATAATGTTTATTTTTTCCAAATTCGACCAATACCAAACAGCCCGGCGAAACATCACTTTGCATTTCCGCAGGAACGAAATAAGTATATGTATCGGATAAAGGAACCGGAAGAATAACGTCAATAAACATTATAATGTTTTTTAAAACACATAGACACATGGGACACATAGAGGTTTCACATAGGATTTTTATAATTATTTTCTATGTGAATGGCTATGTGTTCTATGTGCCTATGTGTTTAAAATATAAATTTATTTAGAAGAAATAAGCCGCAGTGATTGACCAAACTCTAGTTTTACCACCGGTAATCATATCCCATGCATCTGTTGAACCATAATTATCGGTTAGACCTAATTGATAATTAACACCTACTTGCAGTTTGCTTAAAAGTTCCGCACCAATTCCAAAATTCAAACCGGCACCAAACGATTTTGTTTTTAAAGTTTCTTGGAATGATCCAAGATCATCATGAATTTTAAAATCAGCATACGGACCAACAGTTGCAAATGCTCCTGCAATACCTAACAGACTCATTTTGTATTTAAAGTTGACTGGTACTAATAAACTACCATTTTTAAAAGTTTCGCCACCAAGTTTAAACCCTGTTTGTGAATACAAAAGAGCTGCATCCATTCCGACTCCGATAATAGGAACTGTAAATTCCATCATTGGACCAACTTGAAAGCCCGTGAAATTACTTGGATTGATATTCTCTTCCAAGTTACTAAAAGACATGCTCGATAAATTAACCCCGGCTTTTAACCCCCATTTTAACTGTGCTTGCGCAGATAGCGCAGTAAATAATACGGCAATTACCGTAAATACAAAATACTTTTTCATAAAATTAATTGTTTAAAAAATCAGCTATTATATTATTATTTAAATATTGTTCGAATCCTCCCTCTTTGATTATTTCCACAGTTTTGGCAACATCTTTCGAATCAACCATTAACCGGGTTTCTGCAACTGCAGAAATAATACTATTGCTCATAAAATATTCGATATTTTCTTTCTGCAATATACTTCCCAACACATAAGCATCATCCGCAAATGTAAATGATGCAACTTCTACTAAATTTTCCATGTTGACCTCCTTTGTTTTGATATATTTATAAAACACCGTAAAGATAATAATTGTTTTAAAATTCAATCAGTATTTCATAATTTTCATATAATGAATTTGCCCATTTGCAGATGTTCTTACCATATAAATTCCCGACTCCAATCCCGAAACATCTAAGGATGATGAAATATTCTCTTTGGATATCAACAAGTTACCTCTAAGGTCAAAAATAGATATGTTATTTACAGGAGTATCTCCAAAATAAAGCGCATTCCCCGAATAATAGAAATTATTTTTTTCTATTTCTTTAGTATAAGTAGGTGGAGGGGGATCTCCTTTTAATTTAATGTTATCGATATAGAAGAATCCGTTGCCGGTACGGTATCCCAAGAAAAGGTCAAAATTGCTTAAAGAAGATACGGCGGCAGGTATCGCACATTCTTTGGTAATCCACTTGTCGAGAGCCATGTTTCCCCCCGGAGTAAGATTCAGTTGCGTTGAGTTGATAGCTGCGTAGGTTTCTTTATAATTGTTATCGTACCCTGTAGGTAAATAAATTTCGAACGACAGATTTTCATAATCTGCCAATGTTTTTCCCTTGGGTAGTTTTACGCCGATTCTCCAGTATGAATCATAATTTCTTATGATTACATTGGCCGATTGTTTATTTACAGACGTACCTGCCGGATTGGCTTTAACGGTTGCGGTTACAGTACCGCCGTCATACAATTCGTGATTGAGTTGGTATGATTCAAAATCATTGATAAAATAATATCCGTCAGTCGTAGTATATCCCACATTAGGATTGTCGGGATCTTCCGGGTCTTCCGGATTTCCGGGGTCTATGATACTTTCTGACTGATATATTTTGAAATCTCCCGACAGATGTAAATAACTCATGAAGTATAATAACCCATCGTAATACCTGTATCTTCCGGTTGGTATTGCCGTATTGAAAAATTCGGTAATAAAATCCCATGCAACGGCTTGATTGCTTGCTAAGGACCCTACGGCATTACAAGCGGATAGTCCGGGAGAGTGGTCGCTCGAGAGGGGATTTCCCGAAAGAGAGTATTGATTAGCGTAGGAATTAATTCCTTTTCCTGCAAAGAAATTATGTATTCTGTTTACAAGGGCAACTTCCATCTCATCGGCTTTAAACCAAGCGTAATCCATTGCCATATTCATGATACATCTCCACGCATCGAAGCGGAAATCGGCATGATTACCTCCCGTGGGAGTTCCGTCGAAATTGGCATAATCGGGCATTAATCCTGTTTGAGTATGGGCGAATTTGGGAAACATTTCGCGGCTTTTCTCAGCCAATTCGGCAAAGAAAGCGCGGTTGGCATTAGCCCAATAGCTCCACAGTTGATAAAATGCAGGCAAATGATAAGAGGGGTCTGTAAAGGTAGCGGCACTGGCGTAAGGGACAAAGACCACTTGTTTATGAGTGGGATTAAACAGATTCATTATTGATTCTTGTATAGGGCCGGATTCCTTACTTAAACAAGCTTTCAGAATATCATTGGCCTCTTTCCAATAGTTATAAATCCCTTCGCCATCTCCCCAGCGACCGGAAGCAAACATGAGCGCCATAATAAAATATTCTTCGCCGTCAGATGCAGGATTTACATCCCTCATACTTCCGTCTTTATTCATTTGCCAAGCGAAATAACCTTTTCTTGGTCCGGTATGATGCTGCATACGGGTTTTAGCCCATTTCCACAGGCGGTTAAACTCTGTTTGTTTATCCATTTGCACGCAAATCATCATGGCATACGACATTCCTTCCGAACGAATATCGTCGTTTCCTGTATCTAATATGTATGCCTCATCTGTTCCTACCGTGTAATATACTGTGTTGGCATTGGAAGGATTGAAAAATTGATTCCAAAGATTATTTCGTTTTTGAGTGATTTGAGTTTCGGAATATCCTGCTTCTTTAAGCATATTCCGGTACTCGCCGGAATAATAAGCTCCTGTGGCAGGCAATGCAGGAGGGGCTTTCGCTGCCGGTGAAGCGAATGTGTCTATGGAAAATGTTAGCAGTAAGCCTGCAAAAACCGAAATAAATAACGTTTTTTTTGATTTATTCATAAAGCAAAGATAGTATATTGTTTTATATTTCATATTATTTTAGCTAAATTATTTGGAGATTCCTCACTGCGTTCGGAAACAGCGTTCGGCCTAAGCCAATGACACCTCCTCCTGCCCCCTCCAAAGGGGGATAGCGTCATTGGCTTAGGCCGAACGCTGTTTCCGAACGCAGTGAGGAATCTTTGGCATGGATATTGAATATAGAGAAGCTATTAAAACAAAATATAATGGCTGACAATTTTTCATCTCAATTCGAGATTGTTATAGGTAACAAAGAGTTCGATTCGGATAAATTAAAGGGAGAAATACCCATTTTACCCTTGAAAAATATGATGTTTATGCCCGGATTACCGACTCCTGTCAATGTAGGACGCTCTAAATCCGTAAAACTGATTCAAGATATACAAAAGAAGAATGGTTTATTGGGCGTGTTCTGTCAAAAAGGCGCAAATGTAGATGAACCGGGACAAGATGACCTTTTTCCGGTAGGCGTAGTTGCCGAAATCATCAATATTTTGGAGGAAAACGACAACAACATAACGATATTGTTGCTCGGAGAAAAGCGGGTAAGACTAAGCGAAATTGTTTCTGACGAACCTTATTTGAAAGGAAAAGTTATCCCTCTCGAAGATATTTATCCTCCTAAAAGCGATAAAGAATACAAGGCGCAGCTTAATTCCATTAAAGATTTGACCATGTTCATGCTGGCGAGCAAAGCCATGCCTCCCGGATTTATCATGGAAGCCTTGAAAAAATCGAAAGATTACGGTTATATTGTCAATCTTGCGTTTTCGGCAATGGAAGCAACGCTCGAACAAAAACAGGAAATCATGGCTTGCGATGATGTAAAAGAGCGTATGAACAAACTGTTACTGTTGCTTAACCATGATGTGCAGTTTTTGGAAATCAAAGAATCGATAAAACACAAAACAAAAGTAGAAATAGACCAACAGCAACGTGAATATTTCCTTCAGCAGGAAATGAAAAATATTCAGGAAGCCTTGGGCGGAAGTAGCCACGAAATCGACATCAAGGAGATAAAAGAAAAAGCGGCAAAAATTAAATTTACTCCCGAAGTCAAAGTTACTTTTGAAAAAGAATTGAAGAAATTGGAACGCTTGCATCCACATTCGCCCGATTATTCTACTCAAATGGTTTATATACAGCATATTCTATCTACTCCGTGGAATGAATTTACCCAGGATAATTTCAATTTGAAACGGGCTAAAAAAGTATTAGATAAAGACCATTTCGGCTTGGAAAAAGTAAAAGAGCGTATCTTGGAACATTTGGCCGTGTTGAAATTAAAAGGCGATATGAAATCTCCCATACTTTGTTTATACGGTCCTCCGGGAGTCGGGAAAACTTCTTTGGGAAAATCGGTAGCGGAAGCTTTGAGCCGGAAATATGTACGCCTGTCTTTAGGCGGATTGCACGACGAATCGGAAATTCGCGGACACCGAAGAACCTACATCGGAGCCATGCCGGGACGGATTATCAGCAGTTTGCAAAAGGCAGGTTCTTCCAATCCCGTGATTGTGTTAGATGAAATTGATAAAATTGGCATCGATTACAAAGGTGATCCCGCCGCTGCCTTATTGGAGGTCCTTGACCCCGAACAAAATTTTGCTTTTCACGACAACTACTTGGATATCGATTACGACCTTTCGAAAGTGTTGTTTATCGCAACAGCCAATACGTTAAATCCGGTTTCACAACCATTGATCGACCGCATGGAAATTATCGACGTAAGCGGTTATATCATGGAAGAAAAAGTGGAAATCGCTAAAAGACACCTATTGCCGAAAGAGCTGGAAAATCACGGAATACCCAAAGATGCTTTTGATATTCCAAAAAAAACATTAGAAAGCATTATCGAATCGTATACCCGTGAATCGGGCGTGCGGGAATTGGATAAAAAGATAGCGAAAATCATGCGTAAAATAGCCCGCAAAATCGCTGAAAATTCCGATTATCCCAAATCATTGCAACCGGAAGATTTATATGAATATTTGGGAGTAAAAGAATATTCGAAAGATAAATATCAGGGCAACGGATATGCCGGTGTTGTTACCGGGTTAGCATGGACGGCAGTCGGCGGAGAAATCCTTTTTGTCGAAACAAGCTTGAGCAAAGGAAAAAATCCAAAACTCACATTAACCGGAAATTTGGGAGAAGTAATGAAAGAATCGGCTGTGTTGGCTTTGGAATACATCAAGGCACACGCTCCGCAATTGGGAATCAACGACGAAGTTTTTGAGAAATGGAATGTGCATGTTCACGTGCCGGAAGGCGCTATTCCCAAAGACGGCCCTTCTGCCGGAGTTACCATGACGACTTCGTTGGTTTCGGCTTTCACCCAACAGAAAGTAAAAGCCAACATTGCAATGACGGGTGAAATTACCTTGCGCGGCAAAATACTTCCTGTTGGGGGAATCAAGGAAAAAATTCTTGCAGCCAAACGTGCAGGCATTAAAGAAATTATCCTGTGCCGGGAAAACAAAAAGAACATCGATGAAATTAACGAGCTTTATTTAAAGGGCTTGAAATTTCATTATGTGGATGACATTCAAGAAGTTCTTGATATTGCCCTGATGAAAGAAAAAGTGAGTAACCCAATTAATATCGCCTAATATCCTCCTCCGGAGGGGGCAGGGGGAGGTTTTACTCCACCATATCAGTAGCGACAAAGCGTGCCAATGGAGCCATACGTGCCCGATTCAGCGACAAAGTATCATTCAGAATACTGTAACTGTCGGCCGTATTAATTACTTGCATAAATTGGTCTTCCGTTTCCATATTCAAACACATCATCCTTGTGGCAACGGCTTGAGAAAAAGTAATCCTGTCTATTCCTTCTGTTTGAAAAGAACCTGAAATTCTGTTACAGCCCGCATTACCATTGAATCGGTTGTCTTCTGCATTGAAAATAAGATAAGCCTCTGTGTTGCCGTCTACAACGACAGGGTTGCCATTCAATTCAATCAATCTCCAATGCCTTCCGAATAATGTTTCATTTTCCCCTTCAGACTGAACTGTAGGAG
>Ga0209628_10004355_pt1 | contig 10213 bp, 1 predicted proteins | sample TergutCu122P4_FD_187285 | JGI IMG/M metagenome (GOLD analysis project Ga0209628, IMG submission 187285) | Cubitermes ugandensis P4 segment gut microbial communities from Kakamega Forest, Kenya - Cu122 P4 (SPAdes) (version 2) | ecosystem: Host-associated > Arthropoda: Insects > Digestive system >... | reverse complement strand
GTGTTTTTTACAATACATGATGCTGTCATATTTTCTTACTGACACTTTTGAGCAGATGGCACTGGGAGTTCAAGAAAAGCGTCGTCAAGAAGTGTTGCAGTATGAGAAATTTTTAACTGACCTAGAGCAGTGGCTTAGTACTGTCAGTGCTACTCTTCGTACTGAAACTCGACCGACATCACCAAAAGCCATCAGAGATCAGCTTCTTGCTCATGAAGTTAGTATACCCACTGATAGACATAACTTGGTAATGTGTGTTACAAGTCATTTCAAGGTAGTTTTGTTATTTTTGACTGGTGCTTGTAACATTGTCAAAAACCCCAGTTTTTTAGAACATGTTTCATAACTGGTCTTATTTCCTTGTTGAGGTGAGAGCACAGATTACACTGCTTTAAAAATTATTATTATAGGTTTACCTGTTTATAAACTCCCTTGGATTATCCTGGGTATTTGGTTTAATAATTTTTTTCTCTGCCTTGCAGAAACTTTCTGTGGAGCTGAACCTGAAAGAAACCCAACTTGTAGAGTTGGCCAGCCATTGTGAGGGTCTTCAAGGTTACCCTGATATACAGCAGTTGGCAGTAGCATTGTCAGAACACATTCAGCCTGTGCGGGAAGCTATTCATGAGGCAGCAAAGGAATTAAAAATTCATCATGATATGCTGCAGGTATTGGAAAACTTGTACCAACTCCTTGCAAAACAGCTGTCTTCTTTGATTCTCCTTCTCAGTTGCTTGATTCTTTTGCAGTATATCTGTTTCCCTCTTTTCTTCAAGCTGTTCACACAGTCATCTCAAAATTTGTATCTTCCAAACTAGTCCTTATGCATAAGTTAGTGTGTTGTTAGCTTGTTTCTCTGTGCTTGCTGTGCCGTTGGGTTCCTATGCTACTGTGTTTAAGCCTGATATTATTTGTTGTTTTGGAGTTTCTTCATTTCGGTTCTTTTAAACAACATATTTTTTGAGAATTCAATTTTTTTTTGTCTTGTTACAATATTTCTGAGTCATTGATTGGCATCCTTTTAGGGGTTGTTAATTACCGAAGAATCAAAGGCAAAGGAGGGGCAGCCTTCTGAAATGAAGCAGCAAGGAACCTTTGTATCTTCTGTTGAGCCTTTATCACTTGTAGCACACTCCTTTTCCAAAGTTGAACCCAAGACTGCTCCTTACGTTGATGAAGGTTTTGATTTGGTCTTACACCTGCAGAATCACATAGCAGCTACATCTGTGTCATTTTCCAGCAACAATAGACCATTTTCTGTTCAAGAAACTGTAGAATCTCTGTTCACCAAAGAAGTTCCAGAATCCTTGTCTGTTGAAGATAAAGAAATAACTATTAAAAGTCCTTTTGTTTCTCAGTGTGAGCCAGCAGTAGAGGCTGCTGTAGCATCTGATACATCACCAGTGCCTAGTGAAGTCCCAGTCCAAAGCCCAATTGCTGCAGAACTTGAAATGAAGAAGGAACCGGCTGTCCTCGATGTTGAGTCTCAGACAGGCAACAGTTTGCTTTTTGATCAATATAAGAATGATAAAACTGAATTTTTAATATCAGAAGTAACAAAAAAAGATGAAGGAACTATATGCAATCCACCTGTTGACATGGAAGTACAAACAGAGTTGTCAGGACAGTTTGGTAGTGACATGGAATCACCAGTGGCAGTTAAGAAAGAAATTCCACCTGAAGTTGCAGTCCAAACTGCAAGTGATACGTGGACTTCTCCAGCTGTTGAAATGCAGAAAAATAAGATACATGTTTTTCAGAAGAAAACGGAGAATGAAGAGACTATTGAAATTGCAACAAAAGCTGGTATTGGAAGAGGTGAAAGCCTTGTAGCACCCACAGAAGAAAGTAATGTTTTACCAGAAGTGAAGGATGTAAACTCAGGTGAGGACATACTAGTTGAAGTAAAATACAAAGGACAAGGTCAAGAAGATTCTGAATCTGTGACCAGTACTTCTGAACTGAACATAGTTCACACCGCACCACAGTCATTTGAAACTGTGCTTGTTGATCCTGATGAAAGTACAACTGAAGTGATCGTTGATAAGGATGGAAACCAGAAAATTGTGGTTCGCAAAGTTCGGCGTATTGTGATATCCCAACAACAGCAGCACACAGTGCAACAGAGTTTTCAGACTTTTACATCTTCAGATACTGGTGGTGAATATGTGGAAGTCCCTGTAACACAGTCTGTTGCATTCTCTCAAGTCACTCTACAAGGACAACAAAAGACTGTGTCAGAAAACCAAGGAGATGGAATGCTGCATGTTACCTCCACTCAGTCATATGTAGGGAGTGTGTCGTCGGGTATTCCTGGTGGTGGTCAGAAGCTTTCAGAATTCTCTGCTGAACCTCAGCATCAGACTTTTTCATACCACACGGTCTCTGGAGAAATAGAAAATCTTACACCACCTTCTCTTCTGCTAAAGGGAGTTGAAATTCCAGAAATTAGCGGTGATGGTTATACTGTTGTGGAACCATCTGAAGCAGAAGTATCAGCTGAGCTTCAACCTGAGCATGCTGCTCCTTCACAACCAGAAGATCAAGGTAGTGATGTAGATGGGCACATCACAACTTCATCATCTTGTGTACATGCAGTTGTTGAGCAGGTTACAAGAAAAGTTACTCGTAGAATCCGAAGAGTTATTCGACATGTTGTTATCATTGATGGAAAGGAGCACGTGACTGAAGAAGTGGTGGAAGAACCAGAGGAAGTAGAAGTGACTGAAGAAGTTCCCAGAGTGAGAGTTGAGGTATCTAGAACAGGGGGTCTTATGGGTCAGCAAATACTGGATTTTGATCTCCAAAAACAGTATGAACAGCACAACCGCAGTGATATACCAGGGCAAGAACATGCTGATGTTCCAATAGAGTCACATCATTTAGGTCTTCAAGAAAGTGAAAACTTTTATGGTAATGTGATGTCAGACCTTGAGGGAAAACTAGGAACTGAAATTCAAGATGTTCACCTTGTGAAAGAACCATCATCAGGGCAAAAAGAACTTACAGAAGGTGGCACAGATGGCCAGTCACCAGTGGAAAAGCAGGAACATACCCAGAGAGAAGAGATTTTGGTGATAACTGTACCAGGATTATTACATGAAGGAAAAGAGGAGACTGCAGAGGACAGTTATGTTAATAGGCTGTTTGAGGATACACTTGAAGAAGTGTTAATACCAGACAGTGTAGCTGCAAAGACAATGCTGGCCACAGCTGAAGAACTAGAAGAGGTCAGTAAAGTGTTGCCAGACACAGGTGAACCATTAGTACAAGATAAAAGTGTAGTGGAAACTGATTCCAAAAAGTCATCCTCTCTAGAAGTCACAAGTCATCATGCTGCCTCTGAATTTGGCAAAGACCATTCAGTAATAGCTGTGGAAGAATTAATAGAGAGGGATGTTTTTGGAAATGTTGCAACTGAGGAAGAGAAGTTACATATTATGACAGGTACTGAAGAAGTTCTTCCAGATTCATCTTCAGTATTTGAGTCACATGCCATAAAATGTGAGGTATTTGAACCTAAAACTGAGTCAGAATATGTAATTTCTGAGCTTAAAACCAAAGAAGATTCTGATGTTACACGAAATGTAAGGGAGCATACCTCAGAGATGGTTCCTGAAAATGTGGAGTCTCTGTGTATAACACAACGTGAAGCTGTAGCAACTGCTGTGACTGACATTCCAATTGCATCAAGTTCTGACACGGTACTTTCTCTTGAGAGTGGTATTTTACCAGGATTGGAAGAAACACAGGCAACACAGGAATCATATTCACACACAGTAATGGCTGAACTGGAAGGTCAGGGTATAGGAATTCATAATGGAGAAACAAAAAAATATATTGACTCACAATCCCAAGATGCAACTGCAGGTGAGAATATAATTGAAGAAACAGCAAGTATTTGTGAACTGGGAGATGCAGAGGGAGCTGTGGCGAACGTTACTTCTGAGAAAACGGTAGGGTCTGAAAACACACAAAAGCCACACATGACTGTAGAAGATGGACATGTGGCTATTTCTCAGCTTGAACCTTTAAGAATTACTGGTGTAGGGACATCTGAATTATCAGAAGATGAATATTTCACTTCAGGTATTGTTGGTAAATCAATAACGCAGTCTCCTAAACCAAGTGAATTTCAAGAAACTCTCATGAAATCAGATGTTGGAGTAAGTAAAGATGTCACATCCCAGACATCTCCAGAACATGGTGTTAAAACAATTGAGTTTGCCTTATCTATCAAAGAGAAACCTAAAACTTCTTTCCAGCAACCTTCAGAACTGGCTGAAGTATCAGCAGCTGTGAAAGTTGAGGAGAAAGAACTGACACCACCATCAGAAGATAAGAGGGATGAACCATGTACAGGTACAGTACCTGAGCACAAAGTAGTCCAAGAGAACATCGAAATACAGTTTCCTGGTACAAAAACAGTTTCATATAGTGTGACTGAGGAAACTGCTACTTGTACTGGACTTGCTCCTACCTCGCTGAAGACTGACATTGAAGCCAGGGATGATACATCTATGAAAAGTGAGGCAGAAATTGGTATGTCCAAGAGAAGTCGAAGTAGAAAGAAACATAAAGCTAAAGGGATTGAAGAGAGTTCACCTGAAGAACCTGCTGAGGCAGAACAAGTAGATACTCCAGAACAAACTCCTGGAGATGTTATCTGTGATGTTCAGCGTGAAGTTCAAACATCATTGGAAACATCCCTTGCAGAATCTACAGAAATTATTATACCAGGCTCATCACCATCATCATCCGATACAACCAAGCCAACAGAACAGGAGGATATCATGATGATGGAAACACCAATTTCCCCACCATCACCTAGAGACAGTGAGATGACACATGACACAGGCTATGATCCTGAAGATAAAACAACGTTGGATGAAATGTCAGTGATAGAGGAAGGTGATAAACGAAAGAACAAGAAAAAGAAGAAAAAGAAACAGAAGGTAAAAGCAAAGGACTCAGAAGAATCAACTCCTGTATTCCAAAAATCAAGCATAGAGCCAGTAGTTGGTCAGGCAGTGGTCGTATTGGACGTTAAAAGTACTGAAAAGGATGAACTCTCTAAGGAGATAATAAGAGAGGTACAGGGTTCTGAACCAGATGAAGCTAGTAGAGCAACCAGTGACAGCACTGCAGAGAAAGTGACAGTAGAGGAAAGGGGAACTGAAAGTAAGGGAAAGAAAAGTAAGAAGGATGGTAAGGAACCAGATGTTGCTTCTGAATTTAAGGAACCAAGTTTAGCATTTAATTTGCAATTTGCAGATACACATAGCCCTGAGTTTCATGATGACTCGTATAGAGAACTGAAGTCTGAGGAAGTTGACAGTGTTAAGGTCATAGCTGAAACTGCTGCAACACGACCACCAAGTGAGGCTGTAGAGGCATTGGTTGACTCTGAGCCAAAGCCTGTTGAAGTCTGGGAGTTACTGCATGTACAAGAACAGTCTGCTCAAACAGTGACACCAGATATCCCTAAATCACCAGATGCTGTGGTGATAGAATCTTCTGTGCAAACTAGCAGTGAACACGTAGCTGTTACATGTGAGGATTATGCTCAAACTATGACTCCTGAAATGCATGTAGTAGAAAAAACTGAAACTGCAGATTTTTCTGTTCAGACACTGAAGGAGGATCTTACATCCACACAGGAAGAATGTGTGCAAACAAAAACACCAGAGGTAGTAGATGTGGTCCCTGTAGTAACAGGTGAAATGTCTATCCAGACTTTAGAGACAGAACCAGCCACAACCCATGAAGAGGCTGCACAGACTTCAACTCCAGAAGCCACTGAGCTGGTAGCTGTCGATAGTATGGAGTCATCAATTCAGACCAAGACAGAAGAAATTGTACCTGTGCAGGAAGATTCTGTGCAAACCTTGACACCTGAAGTGCCAGTTACTGACACAAAAGATACATCAGTACAGGCAGTACATACTGATTTGACACCCATGCTTGAAGGATCAGTGCAGACTGTAACACCAGAACCAACAGAAATCCCTGAGGTGTTGAAAGTGGAGACATTTGAGATGTCAATTCAGACTTCTAAGGAAATGCTGGATCCAGTGTGTGAAAAAGATGTAGACACTGTTGCTGAAGAAACACCACTTCAAACTGTTGAAATGTCCTGTCAAACACGGGAAGAATATTCAGTAGAAACTCAGGAAGGCACAGCACAAACAGTGTCACCTGAAGTTCCAGAAATAATGCAGATTCATACATTCGACTCTTCTATACAGACTGTTAGGGAAGAAATGATCCCTACTACAAATGAATATTCTCAGACTATTTCATCTCAGCTGCCACAAGTTCATACGGCTGAGATAGCAGAAATCTCAACCCAAACTACAAAGACGGTTCCATCCACATTAGAGGAATATGCGCAGACTTTGTCACCTGACATACCAGATGTTACTGACTCATTCATTCAGACCCTGAAGGAAGAGCTCATACCTACAGAAGAACAGTGCTCTCAAACAGCTACTGTAGAGAAGTTTCAGGCACAGAATATAGAAATGGCAGATTCTTCAGTTTGGACTGTTGAAGAGGATATGGTCCCCAAGTCAGATGAATTTTCACCAACTGTTCCACCAGTTGTGACAAAACCAGAAGAGCAAGCAGTTTTTCAAGGTTTATTGGAACCGGAGAGAACCGAGATGGCAGATGTGGGTCAAATGGGGGAGGAGGATGTAATCCCTACACAAAGCCTCCCTGAGACAACTGTGTCCCATGTACTCTTTATTCCGATTGATACAAAAGTTGAGACTGCAGAAACTTCTATTCAAACTAAACCTGTCTTTGTGACTGAATATGGAGATGAGAGGTCTCAGTCATCATCTTCTGAGGAGCCATATGAAATTCATGTTCAGGCTTCAGTTTCATTTACTCCATCTGTGGAGTCTGGTGACATTGGGAAGATTGGCTACCATACAGACAGAAAACGCACAACCTCAGGTGATAACATTGGGTCAGGGTTATGTGAGAGTGAACAAGATGAGGATGTTTGTTATACAGTAGAAACACTTTTGAAATCTGATGATGAAAAGTCAGCACAATTTACAGGGAATGTGCTTGGCATGCCTGCAATGGAAGAGGAACCAGTCATTGGCGTTACCATTAACACTGATGGAAATATTGAACCTAATATTTCAGATTTGGCCCAGACACAATTGAGGGAAGATAAAAAACAAGCAGTGTATGAATTCATTGCCTCAGAAATTGCTGCAGAATTGAGAGAGAGAGAAGATAAGCATCAAGGAGTAGAACTTGAAGATCAGACTGTTCCAAATCTTGAAAGAGCTGTGGAAGATACAGCTGTTACACAGCTGAAGTGTACTGAACCAGAGAAGGAGAAATACCCATCACTTGAAGATGTAAAATTAAAACAGAAGGAAATGAAAGAAGTGCAAAATTTGGATGGTGGTAGTACAGAACACGTCTCTTCACAATACCAAGAACAAACTAAGTCACCAGAAAGCCCGTCAGAACCTATAGACTCAGAGGAAGCACATCTTGTACCAGAGGCTTGCGTGGAGGATGCATCAGAACTGGAATCAGAAACAGTTACAGCCAGAATTATGAATGAAAAGGATGTAGATGAAATTGTAATTACAACAGAGCCAGAGGTTACAACAGAAATGAAACTTCAACATCCAGAAGTCCCTACCAGTAAGAAAACAGAGATATCTGAGGAGCATTCTGATGGTCAAGAAAGTCCTGCAGGCTCGAAGTTAGTGATAAGTGCAGAACTTCCTGTTGAAACACAAACGCTTGAACACAAGTCTGATGTAGAAATTCCATCTGAGTTCAGACAGTCATATTCAGATACTGCTAAACTGTCATCAAAACCTGTAGATCATATGGGAACAGTATTTCTAACAGAAGAAAATAAAGTATCAGTGCAGCCTGTTAGAGGGGAACATTCACCAGGTCCTCCTGTAATACATGAAGAAGTGGTCACCATATTTTCACCTGATCCTAGCTCCAGCAAAGAAATAGAACCAACAGGACCTGAACCAGTTTCATCCTCAGTTAATGAACAGTTTCTAATGGAGCTTCATGAGCCTGTGGTAGATATAAATGTAGAATCAAATCCAACGTATGTCAAAGAAAATATCTCAGATTTTGGCACTGCAGAAATAACTCAAGAAAAGTCTGTACCACTTACTGGTGCTTATGTAATACCTGTTGCCACCTCTGAACAGTTTATCTTACAAGAACGGTCCTGTTCAGACAGACAGGTTATAGAGCTTAGAGATTCTGAAGATGAAATGGATCTGCTCAAATGCAAGAGCCCTGTAATGATTGAAGATATTTCAGAACAGTTCGAACCAAAGGAACCATCAGATATTGTTAGCATTGCAGATGAGGTCACTGCAATACAGTGGAAGAAAGCAAGCAATGTTCTTTCAGGGCGTTTGAGAGATCTGCAGAATGCCCGTAAAACCACACACATGTCTAGAGGTATGTACCTAGTGACTCTTGAAGAAATTGTGACAGAGGAACTGGTAGAACAAAGGAGAGTTCATGTGCAGAATAATTTGAGTCTTCTCCAATCTGCTGTAGAAAAGAAGGATGTTGTAATCATTCAGAAAACAATCATTAAAACAGTAGAAACTATTTCTGTGTGGCTTGAAACCATTGAATACCGCATATATCTAAACAGAGAGAAAACTAACACTGCACCAACACAGGAGCACATGAAGGAATATGATACTCTGAAGGAAGAGATAAATAGCATTGAAGTAAGTGTGGCTGCACTGGAAGGTATTCTTGAAACAGCCAGTGGAGTTTGCAGTGAGGATGATAAAATTCATCTGAGAGAGTGCCTTGCCTCACTGCAGGAACATGTGCAAGCTATTGATGAAATTGCCCAGGAAAGTGAAGAGAAAGTTGCCAAGGATTTAGTTCACTGGGAAGAATTTCTGAATGGTGTGAACAACATCAGCGTAATGGTTGAAGAGCTGAAACAGCAGTTGGAGGAACTCATACAGTCAGATATATCAGTGCAATTGAAACTACAGGAATTGGAGAAGATTGAAAGCATAAATCGTTGTCATATATTGAAGACAACTTGCTTACTAAAAACAGCAAGGAGCCTGGTTAGGGACTTCCCAGGAAGGGATATTCCTCCTGAGACTTTCACTGCTCATGAAACTACTCGAATCATTGAACACAGTATTGCACTTGAACGTGACAGACTCCTTCAGCTCTTGTCCCTTGCTGATGATTATGAACAAACCTTAAAAGAATTTTCACAGATAATAGATGTAGCAGATACCTTGGTTGACAGTCCTATATCAGTCATTAATTTGGAGCATTTGCAAGAAGAGATGCAAAAACACCGCAAATTTTTTGTAAATTTGAGCCATTGCCGAGGTATTTTGGAATCCTTGGAAGGAAACTTGGACCCAGACACTCGTGCCTTGCACTCACAACTGCACCAGACCTTGCACTGCAGGGCAACTGCAATACTTGATAAAGCTGCAAGTCGAGCACAGCAGATGGCTTTGGCTGCTTCACGTTGGACTGTACTGGAGCAAGGAATGAAAGAGGAGAGGGGTTGGCTTCAGGTGGCTCACCAGAGAGTTCCTGACCTCCAGACAGTCAGCTCTCCAGAATATGACCAATACATATCCCTGTATCAAGTAAGTACAATAGCATAGTTCACAATATACTGTTCTCTGCATTACAGTTTTTCACAGGCATTGATGTGTACCTTTGCTCATTTCACTGTGTGAATAATAAAATATAACAAGACTTGAATTCTCCACAAATGTCTTAGGTAGAAATATATTCACACACAGTTTTTCAGTCTGCCATTCTAGTTAGTGCACTGATATTCCAACTTACATGTTTTGAAGCCTTCTGTAATTTATGAAATCTTAGAAGTGTAGGAAATTTGGATTAACAATTAAATGTATTGTACATGGCCTTGCTTGAGTAATGTAGGCACAGTGATCAGCACAGAGGTTACAGAACATCTGCCCTAGGCCACTATGTTGAGCATTGTCAGTACAGTTCATGGTTTTGCAGTCTGTCAGTACTGTGCTTCCATGATCAACCAATCCACTATGCTGCTGATGAGCTTGATTTGTGGGTACAGTAAAGACACACTAATTGTCTTTTTCTTTGTAGGCTTTTAAGTTGGATTCCAAAGTTGTAAAGTATGCCACACATGTAATGGTTAAAGATTAAATTTGGG
>Ga0209628_10004354_pt1 | contig 10213 bp, 7 predicted proteins | sample TergutCu122P4_FD_187285 | JGI IMG/M metagenome (GOLD analysis project Ga0209628, IMG submission 187285) | Cubitermes ugandensis P4 segment gut microbial communities from Kakamega Forest, Kenya - Cu122 P4 (SPAdes) (version 2) | ecosystem: Host-associated > Arthropoda: Insects > Digestive system >... | reverse complement strand
CCCCCACTCGTCTTACTGGCACAGGTGGCGGTGTGTATGTAGTGGAGTGTGTGTGTGTATGTGTGGGAACGTGGTCCTCGTTCACTTTCCCACGATCGCAGTGGGCCACGGGCCAGGCACACACCTGGCTTGTCTATATAACTGGCAGCGTTTCCTCCGAGCGCAACTATTCTACGTTTAGCTGTCAGAGTGTTCACGTCAAACGCTTCTACAGTGAAGGTGCTGGTGTCGTGTTCCAGAAACTTGTCGATTTCTGTCGAAGTTTCATAGTCAGTAGCTAAACAGCTGTGTGGTGTGCAGTGTTAAGATATTATAAAGACAGTATTCTCTGTTGACGTGTGATCTAATTTTGTCAACATTATGCTACACGATACCATCATGACGTCTGTTGACATGGAGCATCTGCAACCTCTCTCCAGAACACACCAATACAGAAAGGTGAGCGCGTGTTTATGTATTTATTCTTCCACTTTGCAATGCATTAGTATGTCCCCCAGAATTATGTAGAGTCATTGCGAGAGAAATTACGATCGTTTGTATTTGACCGTTTATCATTGCTGTTCATTGTAGTGTTTTGTTTGGAAAGCTTCTGTTACAAACACGAGTTCTCGGAAGATTTTTGTTGTTCGAAGTATATTATATTGCAAAATTTTATTGCACTCCTTTGTTTAATTTCCAGCATTTCATACTACTAAGAACCTTTTTGTTTAAAATAATTGTTTCGGTTTTAACTTACGTTCATGTTATATTTTCAAGCGTGTACGTGGTGGGCGCGCGGTATGATTTTGATTTAGTAACCCCGATTTAATTGTGGTATTGGTCTGTTTAAATTTTTTATAAGCTCTCGGAACTGTGGAATCGAAATTGTTTTTGGTTAACGTATCTGTTTCTTACGGATTAACGTTTTTGTTTGTTATTGTTTTATTGTTGCACCCGAGTTTTTAAAAACTTTCGAGTTTTTTTTCTTCTTTATCATTTTACTAGTACCTTACACATAAGTGCGGCACGTGACCAGTCATGTTCTGTGAACCCTGTAAACGTAGATGAGCACAAAACCTTTCGTTATACTTTGTGAATTTCTACAGTGTTTATTTTACTACGCAGGTTATGAAGCCGATGCTGGAACGCAAACGTCGTGCCAGAATAAACAAATGCCTGGACGAGCTCAAAGATCTGATGGTGTCAGCATTACAGGCCGAAGGTGAAAACGTCAGCAAACTGGAGAAGGCTGACATCCTGGAATTGACGGTGCGTCACCTTCACAAACTGCGTCGACAACAGCGCCTGTCTGCCAACCCAGTGACAGACGCCGACCGTTTCCGTGCTGGCTTCACTCACTGTGCTACCGAGGTGTCTCGCTGCCTAGCAGCTACGCCTGGGGTGGACGTCAAACTGGGCACGAAGCTAATGACCCACCTTGCACATCGCCTCAACGACATGGACAAGATGTCGCCCTTATCAGTTCAAGTGGGTTTGCCGTCGCACCCCACTGCTGGCTACAACACACCCCCAGGTTCGCCGCTGCCTCCCCTGAGTACGTCCAGTGAGGGAAGCATAGCAGCAGCCCCAGTTTCCGTTATCACAACTGCCTCGTATTACGTCATGCCACTAACACCTGCGTCGTCTACGTCATCCGCCGGCTGCGGAAGGAATTCAACCTCCCCAACGACCGGCAATAACAATCCTGAATGCGGAGGTGGGCTCCTGAAACTCGCAGATATCACAGTAAAGAACGAGTATTCTGAACCAATCTGGAGACCGTGGTAATTAGGTTTTTTGTACCTAGTTCCGGTGGAAGGCGCCAGAGTGCAGCAGTTGTCGTAGGCATACATAAATGGACAGAGAGCTGATTTTATTTTGTTGCGGAAGTTAATTCATAGACCATCTCCTCCGTCCACATATATAAATACTGAGTTCGGTTATTAAACTTTTCATGTAGCCTAGTGTCAAATATTTTCACAAGTAATCCAATCTTATCTTTTACAATGTGCTTGTATTTCATGAACAGTAAATTATAATAGCTAGACTCATCTGATAGGATTTGGTCTGTGAATTCGATATAGCTTGGTAGGGATTATTTTTCATTATGGGTTACATGTTAGAAACTTGCTGTTGATGAAATGGTTTACGTCAGTCCTACAAACATGGACATCTCACTATGCTGTCTTTCGTATATGTAACAAGTACACATGCACTGAGTTCAAATGATTTATCATGGGTTGGTAATTAAAATATTGTGTATGAATGACTAAGAATGTGACAGTTCATTTTGAGTTGTATGCATTTAAAAGAGCTTTCTTTCTTCAAGTCTGAAATGTTATTGATATATCTAAATATTGCTCAAATGGACACACTATTCATTATTGGACTGATCCAGTAGTAAACTTGTGAACATATTTATAAAGATAAAGTGTGTTTATATAAGGAGTACGTCATGGAGACGTGTGTGGGAGTGGAGGTATAACACCACACATTCTTAAACTAGGCATTTGATGGTGGTGCGTTTAGAACTAATTATTGCAGATAGAATATGGCTTTAAGTTTCAGTGCCGGTGAAATTTTGTATTATGGTCTTCTGGATTATGATTCTTGTGTTGTCTGTCACTTGGGATACCACCGTTTCGGAGAGATTTACTGCCTCCATCTTCATGGTAGATGGGGTCTGTATATTCTTCCTAAATGATGATACCTACTTGCCAGATTATGTGGTGTCAAATACCCAGAAGGCACGTCAGTTAAGTTTCTCTTAATGTCCTTATTGAAATGTTTTCAGAATGTGTGATGTTTATTGTTGAGCATGTTGTAAACAAAGTGTTTCAGACATTGTCATTTTTTATTCAAAAGAAAATCACTGTTGATTTTTTATATTGATCTCAGTTCCAAGTTTGTTCAGAACTATGCAATGGTTTTAAGGTTGACCATTTAATAATACTTCAGTGCCTTTTAATTAATAATCTTGTATAGCTTTAATTACACTGTTGTGCAGTAGGATGACAATGTCAGTGGAGAAATGTTATAATCTTCATAATTATGAATATGAAATGTCCATAGATGTTTCTTTTTTTGCCTTTAACAGCAGTCAAAGCTGTTCATGTGATATCGACTTGTACCTGTGATAAATATATGAAACTTTTATTATTTATGAATAATCTTTGAAGCAAATTATAGAACCAACACTGGAGAGCAGATTTTGTATTGCAAGCTTTTCTGTGATACACAGTAATACAAATAATAATTTAATTATATTGGAACTGGTGAAATAATTTGCCCTTTTTAATATTTCCACATCCTAAAATCCTTCATGTGGGTTGACATGGGGTTGAGGGGATGGTGTGATGGGGAAGGGAAGAAGGCAGGAATATTTGTGTGTAAATGAGGGAAATTTGAATTTTGTGAATTTTCTGCTTTATGTTGAAAACATCTTTACTTTGTGACTGCAAGTGTTTGATTTTATTAAATATTGTTTATATAGCTAATATAAATAAATGGCAAGGTAGTTCTGAGTGTGAATAAATCGTGGGAGTGGATGACTAATTTTTGTTGAAGTACTAGCATGGGGTAGTTAGTTTTAATTTCGTAATTACTTGTGGCGGTAACTAATGAATTCCAGAGCTGTGTAACTGCGTGAGCCCATTGCAGGATTTCTTTAGCAGGTGTTAATTTTTCTAAACAGCAATTTCCATTGCACTGTGATTGTTACTACAAATCCCGTGAACAGTGGGATCACAGGTTCAAATTGTGCGCACGGAGAATGCATGCGATTTTTATACACGACTTTGTGTATTTTACCCGGTGCTTATTGGTGACTTGGCAGATTAGTTATTACGAAATTAGTGCGGCGGTAAGCGTGATACTGGTGAGCGGCTTCATGGATAGTGTGATGTTTTCAACGAATGTATGTACCACCGCCCAGATGGCAGTAGTAGGTATGACTTCATGTTGCTGCCACCTGTATGCGAGTAGTAACTACTCACGGAGAGCTATGCACTGCCATCTGTAAGGCGCTGTGTAAATAGCAAAGGGACATTACATGCTTGTCTGCAACAAGGACGAGTATTTGATCTGAATATGTTATTGTTGATTTACATGGCGTTCGGAATTTATGAAATTCACTTATCTTGAGTGAACGTGCATAAGAATCCTTGAATATGCTAAATGCTGGACGGATTACCTCCCAGTATGAACTTGGCGGTAATAATAGGATTGGTTGCGATGAATGTCAGAGATAGTGGTCAGTAGTAGTGAGTCGTGACTATCGTGATGTTTATTGACACCTGTCAGATATAAGATTTTCTTCTAATATAGTGTCCGGTGTGTGAATAGACATGTTCTGGAAATAAAATGGAGGACCTCCTTTTACAAATCGTGAAGGAAGCTTCCGGCACTAAGCTGTCACTTCTGCGAAAGTCGGCGCAGGAGGCTCATGGTATGTTGTATTATCATTCCAGATGGAAACTATCTGGCTGATTACAAGTGCATGCAAAAGGAACAGAAATGTACATACTATGTACATTTCTCCTCCGCCTCCTCCTCCTACTAATGCTGTTTGCAGTACGATCATCACATTGCAAAATATGGAAATGTAAAATCATATGTCCCGTTGCGTATTGCTTAAAATTGAGGTGTTATGTTCACCATGAACACAACTGTGCAGATCTGATATTTTGGTCACCTAAGATTGTATTAGCTAGTCAGGCTTATATCGTTATCAAGTACAGGAACACAAAAACAAAACTAATGATTGGACCACTATATTAGGTCTGCACAGTTGTGTTTGTTGGTTAGTATTACACCTTCATTAACTTTATATGGTGACACATTAACACACCCGTGTACTAGTGGTGTGAATGATATTTGAGCATATAGGGACAGTTTCAGTTTTGTTTTCATCAGTAATATTTGTGTTACATGTGTTTTATGATCATATTAAATATCAGAAATTTGGGATTTCTTGCCTGATGAAGAATTAAGTATTAGAGTTCCCAAGGGAAGTGAGATTTATGTGACAAACCATAGAACAGTTCTCATGCTCAGCTAGAACTGTTATGTTTTATCCTAAACTCCACCAAGTCTTTCAAATTAGAGAAAATCATGTTAACCCCTCTAGCAACTTAAGACAAAATTATGGGTAATTTGTTTGGATTAATAGAAACTCACTCTTTAAGTTTTGGAATCTTAAGTGGAACCAAACAGGAACTGGCAGTCCTTCTGGAATTCAAAAGTTTAATACTAGTATGACAGATGTTCCCTGTTCCTTTTTAATGTGTTTGGAACTTAGAACAGGGGACAGTGTGGTATTATTTGTTGTCAGATTTTCATCTGACCATGCATTGTTACAACAACCATTATGTTTAATATAATGTTATACTTCTCAAGAAATTTTTGTGGATGTGGCTATTAATTTTTAGTTCCAGTTGTCTCATCGCATCAGATAGTGTTCTGCCTTTGTTTCTGACAGTTCACTGGTTCAGCTATTGTCCAGTAGAATTGTTATGTTCACTGATGTGGTCAGTAATTAGTTTTTTCCCTTGAAGTAAGTGTTTTTTTGTTGTTGTGTTATTTAGCTGCATTGTCAACCACTAAGATTATGTAGTGTTGCTGACAGACATATGAATATGGAGCACTGATAGAGTGGTACTGAGGGAAGAAAAACTGAAGTACTCAGAGAAGAACCTGTTCCAATGCTACTTTGTCCACAGGCCTTGACTGTTGCATCTGACTTTCCTGCATTTGTCATTTATAATATTCCTGTCACTTCACATCTAATGCATTGTCACTTAAGTAGTTGACCTAGTTAACATAAAACAAACTGAGAAAGACAGAAGTGTTACTAATACAGGGTGTATCTTCTAATCTCCCAAAGCATGGTGACTTTATTGAATAGAGGACCTGAATCTGCTGAGATGTGTCATGACAGCTGCGCTGCACAGGATGGTGATAAAAAGCTACATTCTGTGTGGGTGCCAAAATTTTGGAGAGATGTACTGCTCATTCTTCACAAGAAAGATGCTGGAGGTAGCATTCTTCATAATTTTGGTACCTTCTTACCATAATATGTGTTGTCTTGTTCTGGAAATGTGTAATCTTAACACACATTTCTGTGAGAACATCACATCTGAAATGTTGTTGGTTTTATTTTGGTAACAGACTGGTGCCATATACTGGAATTGTTTTCTGTTTCTAGACTTCCTAGAGGCCCAGCAAGGTCTGTTACGTGACCCTGCACATGAACTGAGAGCTAAATGTCTGCATGCCTTACAGCTGTCATTGGAGACAAAACGAAGCAAGTTTGTGGCATTTGGCCTCTCTGGCCTCCATGTAAGCAGCTGCAGTTTTTATATGTTTCTGTTGGATGTGCCCTCCATGACTCTACTCAGTAATACTGTAGAAAGTTGCTATGCTAGGGTGCCTGGTACACAATGTGACAATTTCTTTTTAGTTATAATCATGAGTGTGCAAGAAACTCGCCAATTATTATCTACTTTCTTTGCTGAAGGTCAGAAGATGGGCGTGGGGTATCAATGTGCTCTGTGCATGCCCTCCTTTACAACTTTCAAATCATATTACTCATTTTTATTAAACTTTATGTCTATGTTATGGCAGGGGTACACAAATCCTGGGTTCCAGGTTGCCTAGTTGAGAAAATTTTTTATGGTGGCTCCTAATATTTGTGAGGGTTCAGTAGGGAATGTGCTTCATGTAACTCTTCTGGTGCCTAGAATTTTGATATGGCTCTCAGATATCTTAAAAAAAATGTGCACCTCTGCATTATGGCATTCCACATCCCTCGCAAAATTGTACTTTTTTATTTTACTGCAGGAAGTAGTAGTAGCATGGTGGATGCATGAACTTGTGAGTCTGGCATAGTAGTAGTGACCCTTAATATAGTGTCTAGCGTGGAATGTTGTGACATATCTTGGAAAAGTATGCAGCTTTTTTAGAGTAATATATTATATAGGGTGGGAACCATGTGAACTTTTTCCAGAGCTTTTGGTAGGATGTAAGCAGTGAGCCATTGGAGGTATGCTGTGAAATTTGCTGTGGAGATAGATTAATTAATTCTTTAAATTGCTACACACCCATTTCTTGTTTTATGCCTTTTTTGCTTTAACTCCCCTTGCTAATTTAGACCATTTCTTGTGTTCTCTCATTTTTGTTTTAATGCCCTTTGGCTGGCTATGTTCTAGTATGCTAACCCCTTATTTGTGATGGGAATATCATTTTGGATTTACACCCACTTTTTCAGGAGCACAACTAGGGTGTAAAAAGTGGCTTGGTGTATATGAAATATTGTTTGTCAGTAAGCAGTTATGAAATTGGTGAAATTATGTTATTCTGAGGTCATATCTTGCAAACTTCAGATAGATGGAATTTGTATTTAAGTAGGTTAGTGAGTTATTTACAAATATAAAGTATCTCTAGCAGTACAGGATTTATCTTTCTTTTTTGCTGCACCGAGCATGACAGCTTTGTGGCGTAGAAAACTTGCACTTGCTGGGATGTTCCTTGACAGTTGCAGTGCTCAAGGACAGTGGTAAAAGAAACACCCTGTAGTACAGACTGTAGGACTATGAAATCTTTGCAGTATGTAGGTAGGATATTTTAGGGGCCAAGAAATTCTGGGTACCACATGGCACCTGGATAATTTGTTGTGGCGCCAAGGATTTCAGAAGCATGTACTTCATTAGTGAACAGCTTATTCTTCACCACCAATGAACCATCTTAAAAATCAGTGCAGAATGAGAATATGTGTGTGTGTGTGTGAAGAACTCTTCAATGTCTTTGCTGTGCTTGGTGCAGAAGGCAATGTGATGGGTACAGGGAGTAGGCCTTGAGGCAGTAGGTGGTCTTTGGCACTTTTTGGGTTAATTATGTTTGTATTTTAATGTGGAATAGGAGTTTTAATACGAGACTTTTTATTCCAATGCATTTTCAGGGATTTTTGTTTTTTATTTTGATTGTTTGTGCTTAGTTCGTTTTTTGTAAAAAAAATTCCAAAAAGCAGTATAATTACTGAAGAATATCCTCATTGTATATAAATATCTTGTGATTTATTAGATGCACACCCAGAATGAGCAATACCAAGAGTGGAAGGTTTGTGTTTCTAGTTGTTACAACATAGATCCACAGAAAATAAAAGTCTGGCATACTAAATTCTTTAGCAGGCTTCTACTGTAGATTCAGTAAAATTAATTATGTTTAAAATTATTTACTTCATTCATTTTGAATCAATATTTTTATCAACTGTACCAATTAATGCACTTACAGTACATGATGTTACAGTCACCACTTTACTTCAGCATGTTTCATCATGATTGAGTACTTCTCTACACCCTACACGCTTGTCATACGGGTACACGGTCCACATTGGATCAAGGACTACCATAGATGTTTGAATTTACACTGCCACAACTCAGAGCTTTGTCTTGAATTACATTTTATATATTTTAAATATATTCTTTCCTTAAATGTGGTATAATGTGATTTATACATAATGTCTCCAGTACATTAAAAATTTCACTTATTTTATCCACATAGGCTACTAACTGAAAATTAGCAGCAGAATGTACTGAAGGCTATGAAATTGAGAAATGTAATCCAGTTTACTTTAATTGGTTTTAAGATTGGCGTGTGCTGTCTGAAGATGGCATTGCAATGCCAAAACATGTTGGATTAAAGTGATGACTGTAATGTCATGTACTGTAAATGCATTTAGTTGGCAATTTAAATTAAAAAAATTATCATGTCCTGGCCTTGAGTTGTGCTCAGAATGCTTTGTTTATATGAGCTCATTGCTGAACCTTAGGCACAGACATAGATCTTCTGTAATCTATAACATAATTCAGACAGATTGTAACTTATCAGTTTTGAAGTGCAGTGCAGTTGCTTCTGGGATTTGTGGTGTTCAAAGTGACACAGAGAGAATTTTTTGAATATTATGGATTTCTGGGATATTAATTCCTGTTGATTTGTAATTTGTTACTGACATTTTGGAGGAGCTCGCTGCCTTCATCTTCAAGGTTGCTCAAGCAGGGTAGACAGTCTTGAAGATGGTGGCATTCATCTCCTTTGAAATGCTGATAACAAATCACTAATTGACATGGAGTGGTGTCTCAGAACATTGTAATCTTCATCAGCAGAGCTTTAAAAAGTTTAAAAAACACAGAGGAAATTTTCTTTGAGAATTCTGATTTTTTAACCTTCTAATCATTGTCATGTTGATATCTGGCGTATTGTACTGCGTTGTAGAAACTTGTTCGAGATGACCGTTTCCAGTCCAACTTTGAGCCAGAAGATGATTCCCTGTGGCTGCCTTCACAGCTGTTGCATGCAATGAATTCCATTCTCACCCAGTCAGATGATACGCAGGTTGATATGTTGAAGGTGAGTTGATGTGCTTTTGGCTACAGATCATATGTTCTTATTAATAAAGACTGTTGTATTAATAACTATACTATTAACACTTGGGGCGTGCAGTGACGCGGTTGGTTTAGGCACTGTGGTTCCCAATGGTGTCAGTGGAATTTGTCATTGACTTAATCCTGCCATCGGTACTATGGCCTGGGAATCAACTCAGTCTGTAATAGAAATGAATACCAGGAATATTTCCTGGGGGGTAATGGCTGCTGGTGCCTTACCACCTTTATGTGCCGATTATCTGGAAATCTGGGAGCCTCAGCTTCCTAGAACCCTCAGGGCATGTACAGGCCTGTACAGGGATTGCTTTAAAAATTATCAGCGCTTAAAATCATTAGTATTTTCTTAATATTTGGGGTCCATTTTGGCTGCTGTTATTGTGTGTTACTTATGTTGCATTTGTATTGTTGATTTATATTTTGTTCCATCATTTTTAACAAGATAAGTTTTGAAGTTGAATTACATCCATCTCTGTCTTCATTTTCATTCTTAGTGAAGAATGAAGTGTACTGTTTTTTATTTACAACTCAACAGTATTTTCTTTTCACTGTGTTTTTTACATGCAGGCAGAAATGCTGTAAACAGAGCAATATTTTGAAACATGAACTACATATGAAGAACACCAAAAAATTTAGTTTCACTTATTGCTTTTTGGGGAAATAACTGATCCTTATTTTTGCAATCATATGAAACACATGAATACTCTGCGTTGGAAAATTGTATTGTTTAAGTTTTAAAAGTGGGTGGTACATACGAGGGTTGCTCAGAAAGTAATGCCCCACATTTTTTTTCTCGG
>Ga0209628_10004353_pt1 | contig 10214 bp, 7 predicted proteins | sample TergutCu122P4_FD_187285 | JGI IMG/M metagenome (GOLD analysis project Ga0209628, IMG submission 187285) | Cubitermes ugandensis P4 segment gut microbial communities from Kakamega Forest, Kenya - Cu122 P4 (SPAdes) (version 2) | ecosystem: Host-associated > Arthropoda: Insects > Digestive system >... | reverse complement strand
GGGGAGCCAGTGGGTGAGTTGTACTTTGGGGTCGGCTTGTAGTAGTTGGGCGATAATTGCTATCTGGTCGCGTTTGACGCGGCGCTCGCCTTTTTCTATTTTACAATAGATTGCCGTATCAATTTCAAACGAGCTTGGTTAGCGTTTCCTTGATGCGGCGGACGGCTTCGGTAATGTTTTCGTCGGAGGTGGCGTATGAGAGGCGGATGCAGTTGGGCGCTCCGAAGGCTACTCCGCCTACTGCGGCTACATGTCCTACTTCGAGCAGGTACATGGCGAGGTCGGCTGCGTCGTTTATATGGCGTCCGTCTTCTGCGGTTTTTCCGATGTAACATCCAACGTCCGGGAAGATATAAAAAGCGCCTTGTGGGACGTTCAGCTTGACACCCGGTATTTCACGGAAAAGGCTGACGATAAGGTCGCGACGGCGCAAGAAGGCTTCGCACATCACGGCTACACAAGACTGGTCGCCGGTATAGGCTGCTACCGATGCTTTCTGGGCTATTGAGCTGGGGCCGGAGGTGTACTGTCCCTGCAACTTGTTACAGGCCTTAGCTATCCACATCGGGGCGGCGATAAAACCTATGCGCCATCCGGTCATGGCGTATGCCTTGGAGACGCCGTTGATAATAACGACACGGTCTCGGATAGCAGCAAACTGGGCGATGCTCTCATGCTTTCCTATATAATTGATATGTTCGTAAATCTCGTCGGAGAGAACAATCACCTGCGGGTATTTTTCGAGTACCTGCGCCAATCCCTCCAACTCTTCGCGACTATAAACGCTACCGGTCGGATTCGACGGCGAACAGAGGATAAGCGCTTTGGTCTTAGGGGTGATAGCCGCTTCTAACTGGGCGGGCGTTATCTTGAAATCCTGTTCGATACCTGCCGTTACAATCACATTCGTGCCTTCGGCTAACTTAACCATCTCAACATAGCTAACCCAATAGGGTGCGGGGACAATCACCTCGTCGCCGGCGCCAATAATACATAAGAGCGCGTTGCAAATCGACTGCTTGGCGCCACCGGAGACGACGATCTGGTCGGGCGAGTACTCCAAACCGTTCTCGCGTTTCATTTTCTCAACGATAGCCTTGCGTAAATCTAAATATCCGGGGACAGGCGAATAAAACGAGAAGTTATCGTCAATAGCTTTCTTTGCCGCGTCTTTGATATGGTCGGGCGTAAAGAAGTCAGGCTCGCCGACGCTCATGTTGATTACATCTATTCCCTGAGCTTTTAACTCATTACTTTTTTGTGACATCGCCAATGTTTCTGACGGTGACAAACTCTCTAAACGTGCTGATAATTGTGCCATAAGTGTAAAATGTTATTTGTTATTATTGTTAAATATATCTAAGAGAGAAAAAAGGGGGAATGTGGAAAATGAGTGCAAAATTACAATAAAATATTTAATTCGTGCCCCATTTTTTCTTTTTTTGTTCGCAAGTAAAACTCATTATATTGATTTGCAGGCGTTTCAAGGGATATGTTCTCAACGACTTGCAGACCGTAGGCTTCTAAGCCTACCCGTTTGACAGGGTTATTGGTTATCAGGCGCATCTGATGGATTCCTAACTGTCGAAGTATCTGCGCCCCTACCCCATAATCACGCTCATCCGCTTTGTGGCATAGGAAGAGGTTCGCGTCGACGGTATCCATTCCTTCTTCCTGTAATTTGTATGCTTTCATCTTTTCCATCAACCCGATACCCCGCCCTTCCTGTCGGAGATAAAGGACGATTCCTTTACCTTCTTTTTCAATCATTTGCATGGCGGTATGGAGCTGGTCGCCGCAATCGCAGCGTAACGAACCGAAGATATCACCGGTCATGCACGATGAATGAACGCGCACCAATACCGGCTCATCAGCCGGGAGTTCGCCTTTTATCAATGCGACATGTTCGAGACCATTGCTTTTTTGCAGGAATGGTATCAATCGAAAAATACCGTACTTGGTAGGCATCTTCACCTCTACGCCTATCTCTACTAATGATTCGGTTTGTAATCGGTAGGCTATCAGGTCGCGGATAGAGATAATCTTTATTTGAAATTTTTCGGCTATCTTCATCAACTGGGGTAATCGCGCCATCGTTCCGTCCTCGTTGAGGATTTCAATGAGAGCGCCTGCGGGGTATAAGCCGGCTAATCGTGCCATATCGACTGTCGCTTCGGTATGACCGGCGCGGCGCAGCACCCCCCGTGTACGCGCCCGGAGCGGGTTGATATGTCCCGGACGCCCTAAGTCGGAAGGTAAAGTCGCTGGGTCGGAAAGCGCAAGAATCGTTTGGGCGCGGTCGTAAATAGAAACGCCGGTCGTGCAGCCGCCGCCTAACTTATCCACTGTAACGGTAAACGGGGTCTCTAACATGGAGGTGTTGTGTATCACCTGCATCTCTAAGTCAAGCTCATCACAACGCTCTTCGGTTAAGGGGACGCATAACACGCCCCGGCCATGCGTCATCATAAAGTTGACCTTTTCGGGAGTTATCTTCTCGGCGGCGATGATAAAATCGCCTTCGTTTTCTCGCTCGGCGTCGTCGACTACTATCAGGAAGCGACCTTCGCGGAAATCGGCTATTGCTTCTTCTATTGAATTGAGGTGATAAATCATAATTTTGTTGTTTTGGGGGGGTAAGGGGTTAGGGGGGGACATAAATTGAAATTAACGAACCGGTTTTCTACCGAGCGTGAATCCCTGCGGGAATACTGACTACTAACTATTGATTACTATTGCTTTCATTTCTTCGCTGACTTTGATGGTTGTTTGTAAATCTTGAAATAATAGCTTGCGGTGGTAAGTAGCTATCAGGTAAAACAGGCCTCCTATGGGGAAAATTATCGCAAGGATGATGCCTGCCGTTTCATTAAGCCGGGGGATTGAAATCTGATAATGATTGATATAGGGGAAATCCATTGTTTTATTTAACACGATGTTGCGGTCGGAGTTTTTCAAAATCTCTACCAACTCTTCTAACCGGTTGGCTATCTGTGATGCCTCAGAGTCTCTGCCGCCAGATTTGCAAAACCGGTAATAGTTATGCCATAACTTATTATGGGCTAAGTACGACAAACAAGCGGCTTTCAACTGTTGTAACAAGCTCGTCACCTCGTTATAATCGGGTCTTTCTAAAATGATCTCTTTCTTTTCTATCTTACGGATTTCTCGCTTTCCTGTCAGACGTTTGAAGGCATCCATATAGGTCTCGGCGCTAAAGAGAACCGAATCATTGACCGCTTTGTAGGTCAGGAAAACGCCTAATGGAAAGAGAACAGCCGAGCTAAGCCACATGCCCTGCCAGGGAAGCCATATCGCATCGCGTGCGAACTTATAACCAAAGGTGTCGATGATATAATAAACGATAAACAAGAAGACAGACAAGACAGCCGGAGCGCCCAGCCCTCCTTTCCGAATGATAGCCCCTAAGGGAGCGCCTATAAAGAAAAATATAAGGCAGGCTATCGACAGTGTGAACTTACGGTGCATCTCGGCATGGTGCCATCGTATCTCCTTATCTTCATACCTTAATTCAGAGGTTTTAACTCCATAATCCCATTGTAATCTTTCAATGTCTCTTTTTACTTGGCTCAACAAGTCATGCTTTGTATTATCGTTCCTTGAGCGGTAAAGGCTATCAAACCGGTAAACTATTTTTGCGGGCATGTTTTCTATATCGGGTACGGGAAGCGTCGGCGCGGGTTCGTAACGCGCCAGCGTCCGTTTATAAGATTGATCATATAAGGCTTTGGATTCGATTTCTTTGATGCTGTCAACTCTGACCGTCATCGAATCAATAGACTGCCTCAGAGCGGCTAAATTTTTCCCAATATGGCGGTCTTTATACATGCCTTCGTCCCGCATGTTGAAATTACTATCGAAGAACATTAACATCTCCATCTCGGCAAACGTATCACGACGGAAAGGGACAGCGTCTTTTGCTTCCCTGGTGCGGCTTTTATCATCTTTTATATTTTCAAACGATTCGCCGTTGTACAAGGTCAGTATCAAATACAGCTTGTCGGTAGAGGTTTTGAGCCGGCCTGAATCGGCTACTATCACACGCGCATTATTAAAACCATCCGAATAATCAAAAATCCTGACGTCTTTTAATAGCTTTCTCTTTTTATCTTTTTCCCTCACATAAATATTTTTGCCGGGGATTCCACTATAAAATGATTTTTCAGGGATTTCCAATTCGGGAGATTTTTGCCTGACGGAAAATAGTATTGTATAAAATTTAACCTGCGAGATGGGTATGATGTTATCCTGAAAATAAAAGGCTAACACAGAGACACATAAAAGGAAAACTATCAGCGAGCGCATGATGCGAATCAACGAGATGCCCGAAGCCTTCAAAGCCAGCAACTCAAACTGTTCTCCTAAGTTTCCGAAGGTCATCAGGGAGGCAAAAAGGATAGCAAGCGGAAGGGCTTGCGGCACTAACTTCATGGCCGCATAATAAAACAACTGCAAGAGAATATGTATTTCAATCCCTTTCCCCACCATCTCATCTACGTACATCCACAGGAACTGCATCAGAAAAATAAACAGGCAGATGCCAAAGGTCATGAAAAACAATGGCAGGAAAGAGCTTAACAAAAACAGGTCTAATCGCTTTACTATACGCATATTCACTTATTAAACTCCTAAAGTTCTCTTCAGTGTTTCGACCTGCGAATCCCACAGACTTATCGAATCCATCTTTTCCGATGGCTCGGCAAAATCGGTTATCTCTAACGCCACTGCGCGGGTCAGCTCTATGGTATGAATACGAAACTCAAAATATACATTTTCCGTCTCGTTTTCCCATTTATAGCGCACATATACTTCGGGTTTCATCGCGAGCACCTTCGCTTTCTCCTGCGTTTTGTTCCATTTGAAAGTATAGGTATCGCCCTGAATCGTTACGCCATCGGCAAACCACAGGGATAATCCCGGCGGTGTTGTCAGATGATTCCATAAACTGCGTTTAGAAATCTTGTCAAACACATATTCGATATGATATTTTTCCTTTTTCATCAGCGCGCGAAGGTACGGACAATTTTTTATATCTCAAAATGCTAATACCATTTTAAATCTAAACCCGCCGTTTGGCATCCCTTCATGGTCGCGGTACGACAGCCTCCAGACGTAGTCTAACCGGAACAGTTTGAAGATATTTTCTACCCCGGCGCCTATCTCCATATAGGGCTTATCTCCCATGATATAAGTGTGTTCCGGAAAGCGATACAACCCTTCACCCTCGATGTAGGGGTTGTTTTTGTCGCTTAACTCGCCGTACCATCCGCGGAACGAGACCACCTCGCGGAGTTTAAATTTTTTTATCAACGGCAACCGGTTAAACAGCCATCCGTTCAAGTAATAGGTCATTTCCCAGGACGCAAAACGGTCGTTGATAAATTCCATCGGGTCCATCAGCGGAAATGATTCGGGTTCGATGCTGAACGACAGGTTGGAGTTAGGGATATGCAATAAGGGATAAGGTACGCGATCCCATACTTGCCCTGCCTGCCCGTACATATCAATATATCCAAAGGGCGAAATCCAGAAACGCTTCCGGAGGCCGAGAATTGTCTTGTTGTAATCATAGTCGGTACCCAATATCCCTTTCCGCGCCATCGTATGGGTGAGCGTGATAATGGGCGCATCTAATGTAATAGGATAACGGTAGTTGCGCGACTGATAAAATTTCTCATTCGGCGCCCACCGCAGGAACAATTCCAACTGGGCGGAAGTATAGTGGTCGACAGGTCGTGATGAGCCATCCGACAGTATCTTGTGAAATGGCACATCGGGCGTCGCAAACTCCTGTTGATGCCGAAGCATAACGCTGTATCCCAATCCTTTAAAATTTTCCTTATAAAAACTCAACTCCGCATTCCTCAAATAAGTTAGGAGGTTATTATCACGCCTTTTGAGCATCATAAACATATTGTCGGGGTTAGTATAGAGATAATGTTGTCCAATCTGATTTATGTCATACTTATACTCAGCCCTGAGATAATGAAACGGATATTCTTTTCGGAATGAGCGTTTCTTGTTAAAGGAGTATTCGAGGATAACGTCTCCTTTCAGTTTTTGGTCTTTGAACCCGTAAGCCATATATCCGTCTAAAAACAGTTGGCGGCTCAAGTTGATAGTTGTCGTACCGCCCGTCCGTAAGCGAAAACCCTCTAAAGCGTTGCCGCTCAAAAAGGTATTCACCGGCCCAAACTCAAACTTACTGTTGGTTTGGGAGGTCTGAACATAGCCGTTCACTAAGGCGCTGATAACTTTTTCCGACCAGTAAAAAGCCGGCAGTTCGCGTAGTTGCGCCATCATCTTTTCGACCGATGTCCTTTGTATCTCGTCCATCCCTTCGCGCGCCTTGTTCCAAAAATCTTCCGTCTGCCGTCGCGCACCCTCCGATTCGACCGCAGGATTTTTTTCTTCAAACACCGATCTATCTTCGGGTATCTCAAATGAGTGGTCGCGATACAGTGCTACCCGCCGGGCATACGAACCTTTCGCACTTTTGTTCCACTTAACAATGGCCACTATATCATTCTTTGTAAGAATCCGAGAACTGTCATCTGAACGTTTAAACTCCTGTATAATAGACATTTCAGAAATAAAATTCAGATTTATATCTCGTGGAATGTTCAGCTCAGCCTTTTTGATAAAGTACGTTGAATCGAGTGTTACAAACAAATGGCCGATAAACCCGAAAGATTCCGTATTAAACGGCACAAAACCTAAATCCACACAAGGCACGTTATCAACCAAAACCGTATCTAATAAATAATATCGGTAATAAAAGGGGCCTATGGACGAGAGTGGGCTAACAAAACGGTTCAGGCAAAAAGGAATGTTATCCTGAAATAAATCGATATCTTGAAAAGCTTCATCAATAAACTGCTTGATACCCTCTTCTTGAATAATTTCAAGAATACCGTCGCTTTTGTGTCCTTTGACTATCCGGTTCTCTTTGCGGGGCGATTTGCGGTAATAAAACTCCTCTATCGACTCCTCGTTATAAACCGGCAGCACCGTTCGCCCCCTTATCGTCGTCGAATCGACATAGTCGAAAATAAAATCCACCTGCTTCAATAACCAGTTCTGTCGTGCTTTTTCAATATCGAAGTCTTCAGGTCCAAAAGTACGCTGTTCGTACATACTGTAACTGTAGTAATCGTTGTCTTTCGGATTGTTCAACCCCCTCCTTTCAATCAGTTTTTGTGCCAACTCAACCGCCGGATTGTCCCTCCGTGAGTACCTTTCCCGGCCGGGACGGATAATCACTTCGTCCAACTCGTATGCAGCAGGCGTCAGTTGGATGTTTAGCCGGTTCAAACCTCTTCTCAGAGGGATCATTTTGGTATTGTAACCTACATACGAAACCCTCAACATCGTGCTGTCCGACGTCGTTTTGAAAGAAAAAAATCCGTCAATACCCGAAGTAGTGCCAAAGGAAGTGCCTCTCAATGAAACAGTAACGTAAGGTAAGGCCTCATTAGTAAGCGAATCTTTGATATACCCCTCAACCTGTATAACATTCTGCCCGTAAACGACGCTACGAGCCAATACCATCAAGGTAATCAAAACGTTAAATACAAACCTTAACCTCATCCTTTTTCTATCATACTATTTAAAAAACGCTGCAAAGTTCGTTTTTTTTTTCTATTTGACAAAATCAGGCTGAATAATTCATAGTAACAGTTTCGGGGGACAAGAAATTAAGTGGTATACGAATACGAATTTGCGCCTTACCGCTTTGAAGGATATACATTTTACGACCGACGTGCAGTTTGACACGACCCCGAAAGCAAGTCGGCAGACCCTATTGATTTTGCTTGCCATCGCCTTTGTGATTATAGCCATCGCTGCTATCAACTTCACTAATTTCAGTACGGCGCTTTCTCCGATGCGCATCAAAAGCATCAATACGCAACGGGTATTGGGCGTGCGTCGGCGTGTCTTACGCTTTTCGCTTGTTTTTGAAGCCATGTTTTGCAGTTTTATTTCCTTCCTGATAGCGATTTGGTTGATTTCGCTTTTTAAAACCACGCCGCTTGCTAATTTGGTCGACGCCGATTTGTCGGTCATGGCTCATCCCTTTATTGTTGGCATGACAGGTTTGATAGCCTTACTCACCGGCTTATTTGCGGGCGTGTATCCGGCGCGTTTCCGATTGTTGCCCCACTAGTGCCCACTATTTCCACATAACTGCATCATTACTACCATATTGTCGATTCGCTATTGCCCCACTGCTGCCCGATTATTGCCCGAATGTTGCCCGAATGTTGCCCGAATGTTGCCCGATTATTGCCCGAATGTTGCCCGAATGTTGCCCGAATGTTGCTCCACCAAGAAGTATTTTGTACTTTTCCCTGATGTTCCTCTTTTTTCAAATATGAAATTTTCAATTAGTTCCGACAAATCATTCGTTGCAGTTCGCTTCGACACCTCTATAAGTTCCTGATAAATCTTGTTGCTTATGCTACCGTTTTGTCTCACATAATCAACAGCTTTTTGCTGACGATCAGAAATTTGAAAATCAGGTTCTATCACTGTATCAGCAGATAGTTGGATTTGATTACGCTGAAAAACGACTTCTAAACCTCCCTGTCTAATTTTGAATGAAGGCTTAGGAAGTCCGCTTTTGGTTGTCTCTTCGATAATCGTCAATGTACCTCTTCCCCATGCTTCAATATAGCCTGCACGATAAAAAATATCGGCAATCAAGGGATTACGTGGAAACGATTCATGCTCGCGGCTTAAATCTTCGATATTTAGATTTTCTAATTCGCCGTCGTTCCAAATCGAAACGGTCGGATCATAAACCCGTAGACTAATTGCAGTCGGACTTGTATAATCTCTGTGAATAAGGGCGTTAAGAATCACCTCTCGAATCGCTTTATCCGGAATTTCTAATGTTTCAACCCGTTGCATGCCTTTATAGCTTATCGGCGACAATAGATATTTTGATTTCAAAAAATCGAGCGCTTGCTCAAACATAACGAAAAGATTGCCTTCTATCTTATCTTGAATAATGAGGTCGGTAGCATCTGTTCCTCTAAACCTCCCAATTTTGAAGATCGCACAACGAAAAAAACGGGCAGGTTCTTTACCGAACAACAAAATTGCCGCTCTTGTCAATAATCCTTCTTTGGTCAGCAATTTCAGGTTTTGAAAGAGTAGCTTTATATTATTACTATCAATACCCGACGGAAGTCTATTATATTCCGTAGCCTTAATAACAAAGCGGGTTACCGTTCCTGTATCTATATCGTCATAATCGGCATTTTCGACGCCTATCTCATCCCAAGATAAATTATTGGTTTTGAGTAACAAACGCTGCAAAGCGCCACCTTTCAACTCCTGCGTGGTACTGCCGCTACGGGCATAAAATTTTCCATGATACGAAAGCGCGTTATGGCTTTTTTGAACCGTCATTTTCAAAAATGGAACGCCATTTTCCTCTTTCATCTCTAGGTCCACAGCAACAACAAAGGCATTCATTACCTTGTTAGGCAAGTCTTCAATCAATTTTTTGATGTTATCGACCCCCACAACCTCGCCTTCGTCATTGACTCCGATATATAATACGCCGCCATCGGTGTTTGCAAACGCGCACACCGTCTTCAGGTATTCATCCCTCCATTCTTCCTTAAATTCAACCGTTTGCGATTCCTGAAATGTCATATTTTTATCTTATTATTCTGCAAAAGTACACTTTTTTTTCCAATGCGCCGATTTTACCCTCAGGACGTAGTCAAAATATTTTGTTAATTAATGCTGATTTGAGCCTGTTTGCCTTCCGCTCGCGCTGTCAACGACATTCGCGACTGTCACCCAAGCAACGAGGACGCAAGCCGGCACGGTTATCATCATCTCTACCCAATCCCGCATCCGACTGTACAACCCTCCTGAATTACCGCAAGAAGGATATGCTGCCGTCAACTTGATTACCGATGCCGACCATTGCGTTTACAGGGTGGGTTGCAGCGTGGAGAGCGAAAGAAGTTCCCATAAATGTATGAGGAGTTGGTTGATATAGAAACTTTTAAGAGAATACTGCTTAGGTCGAGAATTTTATTAATAATAAATGTTTCGCACATCATTGTAACGTTTTAACTAACAGACAATAACAATAGGTATTTATCTTGTATCTGTTTGATTATAATTGTTTTAACATTTCCAAAAGGCTGAAAGCCTTTGTTGGTAATTAC
>Ga0209628_10004352_pt1 | contig 10216 bp, 7 predicted proteins | sample TergutCu122P4_FD_187285 | JGI IMG/M metagenome (GOLD analysis project Ga0209628, IMG submission 187285) | Cubitermes ugandensis P4 segment gut microbial communities from Kakamega Forest, Kenya - Cu122 P4 (SPAdes) (version 2) | ecosystem: Host-associated > Arthropoda: Insects > Digestive system >... | reverse complement strand
TCCTGATTATTCAGCCACTTCTGCAAATTTTTGTCGTCGCAATAGCAAAGAGTTTCAATCCGTTTTGCGAATTGTTCAAACCGAATCGCCATCGTTTCAAATACGCGAGCTTCAATAGTTAGTCTTTATTTAAAAGTGTGTGATGGAATTACAGAGGAGTTTGAGAAAAAATATTTAGTAAAATAATGCAAACTGCATACAAAGCATTACCTTTGCAAAATATGTCAAACATTTGATTTATGATAGAAATAAATAGATTAAAAGTTGTTTTCGCAACAAAAAAATAATCAAATCAATGTCAAAACGCATAAGTTACATAATATCAGAACTTAAAGACCAATATTTAATTGACGACAATCTTCGCCCTTGGATTATAGGATTTAGTGGTGGAAAAGATTCAACGGCACTTTTGCAGTTGGTTTGGCTTGCTTTGGAACAAGTGCCTGCTGAATTGAGAAAACGTGAAATTCACGTTATTTGCAATGATACGTTGGTTGAAAATCCTATAATTCAAGAATATGTAGATGATGTTTTGAAAAAAATAGAACAAACCGCAGTACAACGAGGTTTGCCTATTACAGTGGAAAAAACTGTTCCACGCTTGGAAGATAGTTTTTGGGTAAATGTGGTTGGGCGCGGCTATCCTGTACCAAACAACACATTCCGTTGGTGTACCGATAGAATGAAAATAAAACCAACTTCACGTTATATTATTGAACAGGTTGCAGAAAATGGCGAAGCAATTATTTTGGTTGGAACTCGCAGAAGTGAAAGCGTAACTCGTGCGAACTCAATCAAAAAACATGAAATTCGCGGAAAACGTCTAACAAAACATCCAAACGAATCAAATACTTTTGTTTATCCTCCGATTAAAGAATTGCAATTAGAGGAAGTTTGGTATATAATCAACACAATGACTTCGCCGTGGGGTGCGGATAATTCAAAGCTATTTGAAATTTATATGGATGCGAGCGCAGATGATTACGAATGTCCGACAATGGTTTCTGACGACAAACACCGTTCTTGTGGTCAAAGTCGTTTCGGTTGTTGGACTTGCACGGTTGTGAAAGAAGATAAATCGCTTACAGCGCAAGTAAAAAATGGCAAAGAATGGTTAAAACCACTCTTGGATTTACGAGGCAGTATGTTTGACGAGCGAAATATTTCCGAAAACCGAGAAACAACACGCAGAAATGGACAGCAAGCAGTAACGGCAGACGGACACAATCAAGGAAATTACACGATTGAATATAGAATAAAATTATTGAAACAAATTTTGGAAACACAAAGAAACATTCAACAATACGATTCTAAAATTGAATTAATAAAGAATTCAGAACTCATTGCTATTCAAGTTATTTGGCGCAGAGATTTAGCAATTCCGAATAAAAATTATAAAGAGATTACAAGTTATGAAACTGTGTCGGAAATATACAATAAAATTTATCATAAAGAATTAGATATGAAAAATTTAGATGAAAAATTGCAAAAAGAAATTGACTTATTAAAATCAGTTTGTAACGGCGAGAATCAAGATTTCAGTTTAATTCAGGAACTTCTTGAATTACAAAAGCAAAAAGCACTTTTAAATCGCAAACGCGGTTTGAAAGACGAAATGGAACAAGTTATTGAAAAGTATATTAAAAAAGAAGTAGCGTAATGTATATTAAGGAAATAGAACTTAATAATTTCAGAATTTACAAAGGAGTAAATCGGATTCCATTGACACCCAAAGACGATAAAAATATATTTATTGTCAGCGGGCAAAATGGTTTTGGCAAAACCACGTTTCTAATGTCGCTTGTTTGGTGCTTGTACGGCAAAAATATGGAACAAGTTGATGCAATGTACAAAAAAGAAATTGCCGACAAGGGCAATTATACAAAATACATTGCGGACAGTATGAACCGAAAAGCCGCCGAAGAAGGAGAAACAGAGTTTTCTGTTACAATTTCATTTGTAGGAGTTAATGTGCAAAATGTTTTGTGCGATGTGGTTGTGAAACGCAGTTACAACATAATTACAGGCACTTCCGATAAAATTGAAGTTTCGATAAGTGGACAACCGCAAGAACTGATTGAAAATCTTTCACAAGACAACCAAGAGGGCGAGGAAATTTTCATACGTGATTTTATTTTGCCGATTGCCATTGCAAAGTTTTTCTTTTTCGATGCCGAAAAAATTACTTCGCTCGCAGAAATAAACCAAAAAGACCAACGCCGTCAATTAAGTCAGGCATACTCCGAAGTTTTGGGCATTCAAAAATACGAAACCTTAAAAGATAATCTTGAAGATAAATTAGATGAATTTCGAGGAAGGTCTGAAAATTGGAGATACCAATCTCAGTTAAATACATTAGAATCAAAGATTAAAAATGCGGATTTAAAAATTGAAATTTACGAAAATCAAATAAGTGAGTTAAATGAAAGTATAACGCAAAAAAAATATGAATCAGACGAAATACTAAAGAAACTTGTAAGAGCAGGAGATAAAATGAGCTTAGAAGACCTCGCAAAACTACAAGAAGAAAAAGCCAAATTAGAGAAAAACAAGAACGAACTACAAGAACAACTGAAAGGAACATTTGATTTTATTCCTTTCGCGTTAGCAGGCGAAACTTTGGCAAATGTTTCCGAACAAATAGACAAAGAAAAATTGCTGTCGGAACAAAAATACAAACAAGATGATGTAAAAGACAAAATTACAAAAATTAGACAAGATATTGAATCAGAAAAACAAACATTAAAGTTTGTCCCCGAAATCCAAACTGCCGACTTTTTCATTAAGCAAATAGAAAAATTGGTAAAAAAATATTTTTATTCAGATGTACAAGAAATTGATGAGAATTTGAAAACTCTACATGATTTTTCAGCAAACCAAACAAATGAAATCAATCAATTAATTTCTTCCATCAAAAATAATTTCAAATATCAATTTGAAAATTTGAACAACGATTATTCTCATATTAAAAATCAATTAGACGCAATAAACCGTAAAATTCGTGATGCTGAAAGGAATGCACAGGATAGTCACATTGCCGACTTGAGAGATAAAAAAGAAAAACTTGACCTCGAAATCAGTGAAAAGCAACAAGAAACAGGAGCATTAAACAAAAATATTTTTGACCTTAAAGAAGAGTTAAAAAAGAACAAACAAGAGCAAACTTCTTTGCGAAATATGATTGATGCACGAGCAAAATATTCTGTAAAAGCACAAAAAACGAAACAGTTAGTAAATACGTTGGAAGTGTTTATTACAAAATTTAAAGAACAGAAAAAAGAGTCGTTGCAAACAAAAATGCTTGATGCTTTAACTCGTCTTTTACATAAAAAAGAATTTGTACAACGTGTTGATGTTGACATACTTACAAGTGAAGATATTGACATTATTTTGTACGGAGAAAACAATAAAGAAATTGATAAAAGCGGGCTTTCTATGGGCGAAAGACAGTTGTATGCTTCGGCGTTATTGAGTTCGCTTGTTTCGGAGTCGGAAATTGATTTTCCTGTTTTCATAGATTCGCCAATGCAAAAGTTTGACAAACAACACGCCGAAAATATCATAAAATATTTTTATCCAAATGTTGCAAAACAAGTTGTAATCTATCCACTTTTGTACAAAGAATTAAACGAAGATGAGTATAAATTGTTACAAGCAAACGTTTGTAAAACATTCTTAATCAACAATACTTCGTCAGACAGTTCGGAGTTTTTGGAAACAGAACCAGATAAATTTTTCACAACTTATAATCAGATTAGTAATGCAAATTACCATAAAGACTTCTGAAAAAAGTCAGGAAATAATCCGCCGTTTAACTCCAAAACTCGGCGACCGCACACCTGAAAATGTAATTGCAAGGATTGCATTGGCATATTCCTTGCAAAAAGGGACAAAATTCAATGTAAATCAATCATTTGGCACAACAGATTCCAAAGGAAAAGAATATAAAGACCACATTCTTTTTGATTCGCAATTTCGAGATTTTTACATTGCTTTGATTTGTCAGCACTATGAAATTTACAAAACGGATGACAATATTCCGAAATATGTAAAGCTACACATTGATAACGGTTTGGAACTTTTAGACAAAATTTTTGACACAAGCGAATATACTTTTTTCGATTTTCTAAACGAACATATCGAAAAAGGGACACGACACCTTGTAGATGTTGTAGTTTCCACGGAACATGTCAGAAACAATCACCAAAATGTAGAAAAATCATATTTCTCAAACTTAATCAAACTTGAAGTCGGAAAAACGCTTGACACAAACGAATCCGTTTTTTTGAGTATCAACGACAGTACAAAATACAATAATTGCCACATTGCAGTTGCAGGAAATTCGGGGACAGGGAAAACGCAGTTTGCCCTTGATTTTATTTCGCAAATTTACGAAAAATCAAACGGACACGTTAATTACATCTATTTGGATTTCAAAGGATTAAAACAAGATGATATAAAAGATTACGAAAAGTTTTTCAGCGACACAAAAACAGATTTTATAGATGTTCCGAAAACGCAATTTCCCGTCAATCCGCTTACATTCATTGACAATGTAAATGATTACAACAAAGATATGGGTATTGATAAATTTGTAGATACTGTTTGCAAATACTCAAATTTAGGAATTAAACAAAAAGGTAAACTTCGGGAGGCAACTTCGGGAGCATTTATAGAACAACGAGGCGGAACTTATCCGACAATTCAACAAATTAATGAAAAGTTACAGGAAATATATGACAAACAGGACATTTTAACAGAAATAATGAACGATTTGAGCCGTTACAAAATCTTTTTGGAAGACCGCAAAAATGAATCAAATTTTTTCAACAAAAATCTTTATTTGTCGCTTTCGGGCGACTTGCCGACTTCTGTGCGTTTCACATCTTTATTTTTGATAATCAATTACATATACAATACGTTTATGAATATGGACAACAGTCCAACAGAAAACAACATAAAATCGTTACGATATGTAATCTTGATTGACGAAGCACATGTTCTTTTCAAAGAAAAAAAATACGAAGAAATATTGGAAAAAATGTTGCGAGAAATCCGCTCAAAAGGAGTTTCAATTGTTTTACTTTCGCAAGGGATTGAAGAATACAATCAAAAAGGATTTGATTTTTCTTCAATGTGTGAAATTGCTTTTTTGCTCGACATAAAAGACAAAAACAATACAAAAGCAATGGAAAAATTTCTCGGATTATCGGGAGAAGAAACGAATACTATTGCCCAAAGTATGTCGAAAATTCAGAAAGGACAAGCGATTTCCAATATCAAAGAATTTGATAAAGCGAAATTATTCAAAGTTAATCAGTATTGGGAAAGAGATAGACAATAATATGAAAACTGTTACTTTAGATGTATTAGACAAAGAACTTTCAAATAAATTTCAAAATTGGCAAGATTCGGATTTTGAAAAAAGAAAAAGAAATTACACAGAAGAAATTGTAATGGATATACCCAATTGGGATAAATATTATCAGCAGATAGAAACTTATAATTTAAATTGGGCTGAATTTAAATATGATTCCATAAAGGATTTATCCAATATAGATAACATCATTAATCTTGATGATACTGGTTTCTATCTGTTCATTGTTAAACCTAATAACTGTATATATGATATGCCTAAAAATGTATTTTATGTCGGAATGTCAGGCGAAAACAACTCAGAACGACCTTTGCGAGAAAGATTAAAAGATTATTTTCGTTTGGATAAGGTCAAAAAGAGAAATGCTGTTATGAGATTATTGCACAAATATTATCCCAATGTTTATGTCGCATATTCACTATACAACGCAGAAACCAATATATTAAAACAGATAGAATCTTCATTAATAGGTTTTTTCTATCCGCTATGTAATAAAGATGATTTTCCAATAGATTTAAAACAAGATAAAAAAGCATTTTAGATATGAAAACAGCAAAATTAATTTTACCGTGTTTAAGAGGTGTTATCGGTGATTGGGTTTATTACTCCACTTTGATGACGGCAGAGCAAATATCCGCTTGGATAAAAACAGCTAAAGACATCCGCGAAGCAAAAACATTGGATGAAGAGTTGCAACGCGATTTAAAAGAGCGAAAAAAACAAATTGCAAAATATTTATTGCAGGACAATTCAAGATTTTTCAACTCAATCATTGTCGGAGTTTTTGACGGAATTCCCGATTGGAGAGAATTTGACTTGTCCAAAGCACAAGAAGAATATGCAGACCAATTTAACTCAAAATATTTTAAGGAGTCGTTGGGGCTAATGGTCTTTAATGGCGATGAAAAAATGTTTGCTATTGACGGACAACATAGAGTTGCTGGAATTCAATTGGCGTATGAACAAAAGTCAGATGTGATAGCAGATGACCAATATTCAATTATATTTGTCGCTCATATAGATGATAGTGAGGGAATGAAACGCACTCGCAAATTATTTTCCGATATAAATAAAAATGCCAAACCTGTAGCCAAACGCGATAAAATTATTATTGACGAACAAGAAATTGCAGCCATAGTAACACGCAGAGTATATGCCGAATATAAATATTTTGATAATGGAAATTTGATTGCATTGTCAGAAGGTACAAATCTCTCTTCCGATGATACAATACATTATACGAACATTACAAATCTATATGATGTTGTAAAGATTTTGCAGAACTTGTTCAAAATGCCCAAAGGCACAAATGAGTGGGACGAAGATAATATAATCAGTTTTAAGTCCATTATTTTTGATTTTCTTGATACAATCATTGAATGCAAACAAGAGTATAAAGATTTCTTTATTTTAGGAACAAAATCATTAAGCGAATTACGTCAAAATAATTCATATCTTTTATTTCGTCCTGTTGGTTTTACAATGATAGCGAAAATATATGTTGAGTTTTCAAAAAGAAACGAACTTGATTTTTTCAAAAAGAATATAGATAAAATAAGTTACATATTTCCGGATAGTCCATTTAACAAAATCATTTGGAACAATGGAAAAATGGATGTGAAAAGTGGAAGTCAATCATTAATGGTTGATTTAACATTATATTTGTTAGGAAAATATAATAAAAGCACTGACGCTTTGCATAACAAACTTAAAGATGTAACAAAAAATGATGATATTCAATTACCTGATATAATAAGATTATAGATGAAACAACGAACAATCATAGAAGCAATATCTAAAGTATTAAAAGATAATAGTAACCCATTACCTATAAAAGATATTTATGACCAAATTATAGATAATAGCTATTACAAGTTTAATGCTCAGAATCCCTATAATGTTGTTCGCGTTGAAATTAGAAGGCATTGTATAGGTGTTGATATACCTTCTGCTTCTCGGAAAAAATATTTTCAAATCCATAAAGACGGCACATATAGCCTATTGTCTCTGTCAAAAAAATTATCAGAAGAAACAAAACAAGTAAAAGAAATTGAAAGTGATGAAAGTAAGCAAATTGTAAAATTAAAAGAAATACACGCTCAATACATCAATGCCTTTAAACGAAAACTTTTAAACCAATTAAAAGAAATAGAACCCGATACATTCGAGATATTTTGCAAAAAACTATTGAAAGTATATGGATTCAAAGATTTAAAAATAACTCGACCTAAAAAAGATGGAGGCATTGATGGATATGGAAAATTGAAAGTAGGAATTTCTTATCTAAATGTGGCAGTCCAATGTAAACGATGGAAAAACACAACCGTTGGCAGGACAGAAATAGATAAATTCAGAGGCGCTATTCAAGGCGATTTTGAACAAGGTATATTTCTCACAACATCACAATTTTCTAAAGAAGCGTTAAATGCAACTACAAAAAAAGGTGCTGTGCCAATTATTTTAATAGATGGTATGATGATAGTTGACATCATGATTGAGAAAAAATTTGGAATAGACATAGAAGAAATGCCTATTTATATCAATGCTTTAGATGTGGTACTTGGTGATGATTGATTTTTGAAAAGATGTAGTTATATTGGATAATTTTTGAAAACATGATTACTGCAGAACAAATACTCCACCTCATCCCCCAAGGCGAAACCACCACCGTCCAATTCAAACTCCGGTCGGAAGACGCCTATAAAATGGGAGTAGAAATGGTCGCTTTCAGCAATACCCAAGGCGGAATACTTGTCATTGGCGTAAACGACAAAACCGGTGTTATATCGGGCTTATCGTTTGAGGAGATTCAGGCGACCAATGCACTCCTTGTCAATGCCGCATCGGAGAATGTAAAGCCTGCCATTATTATCACTACGGAAACGGTAAACATTGACGGACAAAATGTTATCGTCGCCACTATTCCGAAAGGTAAGGATAAACCTTACAAAGACAACAAAGGGATTATTTGGGTAAAGAACGGTTCGGACAAGCGAAAAGTGTTTTCCAATACCGAACTGCGCGTGATGATGCAAAGTTGCGGCACGCTCTCTGCCGACAGCGATAGCGTTGCAGGTTCGTCGTATAAGGATATTTCAGAGCCAATGCTCAAAAATTTCCTTTTCAAACGCTATACGGAAGAATTAATCAACGCAGGTATTCCCGGTCATTTGGTGCAAAGTACAGACATTGAAGATATTGTACAAGCGATAGATACCAATTTTACCATTGAAAAGTTGTTGAAAAACATTACGTTAATGGACGGAACAGGGCAACTGACTTTATCTGGCTTGTTGTTGCTTGGGAAAAGCATCCAACGGTATAGACCGGTATTTACAATTAAAGGTGTCTCATTTGTAGGCAACAGCGCGGCAACCACCGAATTTCGCGACAAATTGCCCGACCGTGAAGTAGAAGGCAATCTACTGAAACAATACGAAGCGACTATTTCGTTTATAAACCGAAACTTAAAATCCGTTCAAGTTGATAAAGAGTTTAACAGCGCAGGACAGTTGGAAATTCCACTTGAAGTGTTTGTTGAAACATTGACTAATGCCTTCATTCACAGAGATTATTATCTCAATTCGCCGATTCGTTTGTTTATTTTCGACAACCGTATAGAGATACATTCGCCGGGGATATTGCCCGATTCGGTTACAGAAGAAACTATCAAACAAGGCATTTCTGTCCCTCGCAATCAATTATTGTTCGATAATGCAAAGTATCTGTTGCCATACACAGGCATCGGCAGCGGCATTATGCGTGCGATGAAAAGTTACGACAAAATTACTTTTCAAAATAATTTTGATACCGAAGAATTTGTGATTACTATTTTGAGGGATGAAATGCTTGAGGGAATAAATGAGGGTGTAAATTCCGAAAATGACCCTGTAAATTCTGGAGATGACTCTGTAAATACGCATTTTGACCCTGTAAACACTCCAAATGACCCTGTAAATCTTCAAAGTGATACTGTAAATTCCCCAAATGATACTGTAAATTCCCCAAGTGATACTGTAAATCTTCAAAGTGATACTGTAAATTTGGGAAACGAGCGTGTAAATGAAATTTTTGAGCGTGTAACCATAGCAAATGAGCGTGTAAAAAATGAACTTATGCAGATTTTTTCTCTTATAGAACAAAATCCTCTTGTTAAAATTGCTTCAATAGAGAAATTTAATAAAAGAGGTATTGCTACAGTTAAACGCTATCTCAAAATATTAAAAGACAATGGATTAATTGAGTATATCGGTTCTGACAAAACAGGCGGATATAAAATAGTTACAAAATCATGAACAAATCCCAATTCATATCCACACTGACTGAAGCAGCCAATAATCCACAGACGATTCACGGCATATATAACTGGTGCGACCGATGGTGCGAGAGATGCAGCCAAACGGGGCATTGTACGCTTTACAGGACATCCTCTCTGCTGCCTTCCGATACTCCGGAAGATTTTTTCAAATCACTTTCGATGGTTTTTGAAGCCACTATGGATATGTTGAAAGAGTATGCCGAAGAAAGCGGATTTGATTTTGAATCATTGAAAGATTCGGATTTTGAGAGCGAGTACGACCGGAAAAAGGATATTATTCGCAATGATGCCGGAATAAACCTTGCCAAACAATATGGTAAACAGGTAAAACATTGGTTGGATTCATTGAAAAAGAAAGAGGCTTTTGGCATGGAAATCCGTTTGCAGGATGCGATGTTGTCGGATTGTATGGAGGTAATCCAATGGTATCAATACCAGTTCGAAGTGAAATTGGCACGAGCGCTCATGTCGCAGAAAGACGAGGAAGAAGAACAGTTAAATCCATACGATTCAATTGGTAA
>Ga0209628_10004351_pt1 | contig 10217 bp, 12 predicted proteins | sample TergutCu122P4_FD_187285 | JGI IMG/M metagenome (GOLD analysis project Ga0209628, IMG submission 187285) | Cubitermes ugandensis P4 segment gut microbial communities from Kakamega Forest, Kenya - Cu122 P4 (SPAdes) (version 2) | ecosystem: Host-associated > Arthropoda: Insects > Digestive system... | reverse complement strand
CCGTGGCTGAAAGTCACCGGCAAGCGGGCATAAGTGTTCATGACATGCGACATCAGGCGACCCCAACAAACGAAAACGGCGGCCATCGCCGCCGGGAAACACGCCCCTCGAACGGATGGGCCACATCCGAAAGAGTTGCAGGAAACGGGATGTTAAGTGAAAAATAGAGGCTTGTATAGAACAGCAAAACCCATGCGCATCGCCATTTTCAATCAAAAGGGAGGCGTCGGAAAAACGACGACCGCGCTCAATCTCGGCGCCGCCCTGAACCGTTCGGGAACGCCGCCGCTGCTTCTCGATCTCGATCCGCAGGGCCACCTCTCCAGCATCCACGGCCAGGCCCCCACCGAAGCGGGGCGCAGCCTGTTCGCCTTCTACCAGGACAGCCGCAGCCTCGCCGAACTCGAAATCGACTGGGAACACATCGGCCGGCTGATCCCAGCGCACCAGCAGCTCATCAAGGTCGACTCCATCTTCGGCAAGGGGCCGGCCATCCTCAACAAACTGCGCCTCGGGCTGGACGCCGCGCTCACCGGCCAGCCGGAACGCCCCTGCATCATCGACTGCTGCCCCTACATCGGCGTGCTCGCCCTCAACGCCATCTTCGCCTGCGAGCGGCTGATCGTACCCATCTCCACCGACTACCTCTCCCTGCAAGCCGCCGACCACATCACCCGCACCCTGCAAGTGCTCGAACCCGTCATCAAGCGCCGCGTCGAGCGCCGCTACCTGCTCACCCGCTTCGACCGCCGGCGGCGCATGAGCGACGACGTGCGCAAAAAACTGCACGAACGCTACGGCGACGAAGTCCTGAACACGGTGATTTCCGAAAACGTCGCCGTCGCCGAAAGCCCCTCGGTCAATCAGGACGTATTTCGCCGCAACCCGTCGAGCACCGGCGCCAACGACTACCAGAACCTGCTCGCCGAACTCGTCGCCCGTGGCGACATGCGGCTCACGAAGTCGTAATCAGATCGACGATATCCTCGTAATCGGGATGCCCGCCGCGCCCCGGCGGAGGCCGGCGCTGTTCCTGGCATTGCAGAATCTCGCAATCGCGGTAGATGCGGCGCAACTTCTGCTGCGCCGCCGCCTCGTCGCAGCCGAAAAAGGACAGATTGTCGACCACCACGCCATTGCGTGTGCGGATACGGAAATGATATTTCGCGGCGTGGGCGGTTTCCATGAAAACCTCTGCGGATCATCCAATTAGGTTCAGTATATGCAGTAAATTCTGCAAAAACAATCTAGCCCCCTAATCGCAAAGGAGTTTTACCCCGGCGCTGCCATCGCGCGGAGGCTTCTGATAAAATGGCAAAGATACTGGTCGCCCCGCTCCCCAACGCCAGACAGCACAAGCACAATGTCCGAACCGACCACCTTCATCATCGTCGGCCTCACCCGGCAAGGCAAAAAATTCCGCCCCAGCGACTGGGCCGAACGCCTGTGCGGCGTCATGTCGGCCTTCGGCGCCCAGCGCCGGATGAAATACTCGCCCTACGTCGGCCCCGGCGACTACGAAGGCCAGAAAGCCGTGTTCGTCGACGGCCGGCTCGGCGAAATCGAACCCACCGCCTACCGCTTCATGCTCAACTTCGCCCAGGACAACGACCTGCAAATCGTCGACGGCGTCTGCCCCATCACCGGCGGGAAGAAGAAATAATCCCGTCTCCACTTCAAGCGGCAATTTATTGAGGTAGTCCGTCATTGCGCGCTCCGTCGCGGAATCCATGCGGCGTCTGGATTCTGCGACTACGCTTCGCTTCGCGCAGAATGACGATGGGTACTATCTTTGTCGTCTTGAAGTAAAAATCGAATAAGCCGGCGGCGGGCGCCGACTATTCGCATAGCGGCTGCCTCCCCTCTCCCGAAAGCGGACGAGGGGCTTTTGCTCCCCTCTCCCACTTTGTGGGAGAGGGGCCGGGGGAGAGGGTGAATCCCTGGAACAAACAGCGCCGCAGGGCAGACTCACCCGCCGGTTCAACAACGACGCCCAAAACGACGATGGCGCCCGCCGGGCGCCATCGTGCTTCAACCGCTGCCGCGATCAGGCCGCGAGAGCCTTGATCTGCGCCGAGAGGCGGCTCTTGGTGCGGGATGCCTTGTTCTTGTGGACGACCTTCTTGTCCGCGATGCGATCCAGAACGGCGACCGACTTCTGGAACACCGCTTGGGCGGCGGTTTTGTCGCCGACCAGAATTGCCTGACGCACGCGCTTGATCGCGGTGCGCAGGGTCGAACGCAGGCTTGCGTTATGGGCGCGCTGCTTGTCAGCTTGACGGGCGCGCTTGCGGGCTTGTGCGCTGTTGGCCATTATTGTTTATCCGAATGTATAAAAACAGAGGCGGGATTATATCAACAATCCGCCATCTTTCAACAGAGCGCGTCGTGTTTTGTCGAGATGGCCGCGCGTCATTGCGCGCTCCGGCACGGAATCCTTGCGGCGTCTGGATTCCGCGACTCCGCTTCGCTGCGCGCGGAATGACGACTGAGTTACTTCAACCCATCATTCCCGCGCAAGCGGGAATCCAGCGGGCGTTGTTGCAGGAAGCGGCGTGAGTCTCCTCGGCATGAATGCCGGGGCTTGCGCTTGACCGTGGTCATGGATTTCCGCTTGCGCGGGGATGGCGACATCCTGGGGGCGGCAAGCGCCAGCTAGAGCGGTTTCGGTTCAGTCATGAACAGTCCGTGATTGCGTCATTCCGCGCGAAGTCGCGGAATGACGATGGAGCGGGCGATACGTAAATACCTGAACGAGAAATGCTCTAGTTTCGCCAGTTTCCGTTATTGACGGTGCCGCTGCGCTGTCCGGCCTGATCCAGCGTCAGATTGCCGTCGTGCGCCTGCGACGTGCCAGAGTTTGGCGTTGCCGTGAGGGTGAATGTGTTCGCCGTGCAGTTGCTCGGGACAAAGGTATAGAAGGCGCTGGCGCCGCTCCCCGGCGTGTAGGCGCGGCAGTCGGTTCCATCCAGATAGGTTCCGTTGGTGCTGAACCAGCGTTCCAGTTGCTGCGCGTATTCGACCAGTTCGCGCTGCGCGTCGGCGCGGCGGGATTTTATGATGTATTCGTTGTAGGCGGGCAGCGCGATGGCGGCCAGGATGGCGATGATGGCGACGACGATCATGACTTCGATCAGGGTGAATCCCCCGCTCGCCCATTTTCCCTTGTGACAACTCATGGTTTTTCTCTCCATCACATCACGTCAATGGGCAGACGTAGGCCACCGTTTGCAGAATCACCGCCGTCCGGCTATCGAAGCCCTGGCCGCGGCCCATGATACTGTATGCCTTGCAGCCCAGGCCAGCCTTGTCAGGCTCTCGCAGGGGATCGTCGAGCAGGATCATCCGGTAGCTGGCCCTGGTGACCTCCTTGCCGTCGCTTGCCTTGGTCAAGACGACTTCCTTGCCGGAAGCGTCTGCCCAGGCGCCCGGCATCGCCGTCGCGCAGTTCGGCGAGAGCGAGGCACAGGTCGCCCCCGGCGTAAGCTGGACGACCGCCCCGGCCGCATCGACTCCGCAGCCGTCCAGACAGATCGGATTATCGGCCGCGTCCAGGGTATTCAGCGCGATCCGCCCTTCCTGCAGGGCGCGCTCGGCGGCCTGCATGGCGCGGTTGCGATCCATGTAGCTGCCGGCCATCTGTTCTTCCAGGGTCGAGCTGCGCACGGCGTTGACCACCAGTATGGTCAGTATCAGCAGAATCAGCATGGTCATGATGAGGACGAAGCCTTTTTGCCGGCGAATACGATCCGCGTTCATTCGTCTCTCCTAACGGTTCCTGAGCAGCACCGTCGTTCGGAAGGTGCGGTACTGCTTGTGGTCATCCTGCGAACCGGCGATGTCGCTGCCCAAGCAATCCTTGTAGGGCGCCGTTTTCTCGATCGAGGCGTCCGTGGTGTCCGAACGCAACACCAGGCAGGCGCGCACGGCGGCGATGTTCTGCGGGTTCGCCACGGCAGTCGCCAAGACATAATCGTCGGGAATGCAGTCGCCCGCCTTCAAGCCTCCGCCCACATCGGAACCGCAACCGAAGTCGGCTACGGTCGGAGGGCCGGTGTCGTTGCCATATTCGAGGAGAAAATCCATCATCTCGGTCCCCGCGCCGGAGGAGGCGAGCCAGCACGTCAAACCGCCGCTTTCACAAGTCCCGGTAAGGCTCGTTCCCGACGGCGCGCAAACCAGCCTGCCCGCCGCGCCGGAAATCACCAGATCCGTTACCTCCGCATCGGTCGACACCACGTTCCCGCTGCAGTCGATCTGATTGGCCTGGTCCGCAACGAAACGCACGTGCATCTGCGTTGCCGAATTCGGGGCGGCTGGCGTTATCGCCGGTCCGGCCCATGCGGCTGGCGGCGGGACTGTCGGCGCCGGGCGAAAACCGGCCTGGGTGATGATGCGCTGGAGCATCGATATGGCGAAGCGCCCGTCTTCGGCCAGCCGGTTCTGCATGGTCTGTATCCGGTAGGTCTGGCGCGTCGACATGTACAACTGCGTCGCCGCCATCGTGGCCACCAGCGCGATCGTCAGCGCCACCATCAGTTCGACCAGCGTCAGGCCGGTCATCCATTTTCGCTGCGTCATCATTCGATCACCGTCACATAACTGCCTGTGCTGTTGTCCCTTTCGGTCCAGCGTATGGTCAAGGTATAGCGCCACGCCATGACGTCAGCATCAGGGACGACAACCGGGTTCTGGCCGGGGGCCACCACCTTTTCCGGGTTGTTGCCGAAGGCCCAGGCGCCGTTCGGCAACTGCGCTCTCAGGGCGGCATCCCAGGCCAGCATGTCTGCCTCCACCCTGAAAACAGCGGGGCAGCCCTCGACGGGAAGCACGCCACTATGCCCATCGGTTTGTACGCACGTCGACAGATCGGGCACCGTGGCAAGCCCTTTGCCCACCGATGGACGAACCGGCGGCACGCTGTCATCGAGCGCGAAGAAGGGCGGGCGGTTGGCGCGCACGCGGTCTGCCAGATCCGCCGCCAGGTCTGCCGCGATGCTGCGATAGAGGGAGGTCTGGGCGAAGGCGAGCGAACGCGATTGCAGCGCGGCCAGGCCGAGCAGGCCGGCGGCGAGGACGAACACCGCCACCATCACTTCCACCAGGGACATTCCCGCCTGGGTTTTCGGGTTGCTGGTATGCATGGCTCTCTCCAAACTTAGCTGCATGTCGTGTTGCCCATGCTCTTGGTGACCCGCCCGGAAGGCAGAACATTGACCACTTGCTGTCTGCGCTCAGGGGCGCAGAGGGTGAATGTCACTGCCGCAGCGCTGCCGATGGTGGCGTTGAAAACCACGGAGCTCGATGCCGAGTCGACAGTCACGCCCGCCGGGAAGGGCAGACGCTTGACCACCGCCACGTCGGCGGGATCGTAGATGATGACGCCGTTTGACCATAGCCCGGCGCCACCGCATGCCGTGGCGGTATTTGGATTGTTCGCCGCGCAAATGGTCATGTTCTTCCGCTGCTTGATCGCCTCGATCCGGGCGGTGTTGAGCGTATTCACCAGCAGGTCGGTCTGGGTCGACAGGCGGGCGTCGCGGATCAGGTTGGTCATGCTCGGCACCGCGATCATGGTCAGGATGACCAGAACCGCCAGGGTAATCATCAGTTCGAGCAGCGTGAATCCGGCTGCGCGGCGATGCGCCGGGCCGCCCCGTGTGATCCAAAATGATTTGTCATTCCCGCGAAGGCGGGAATCCAAGTGGCGCGGCAAGGGGGAAGGCTCATGGATTCCCGCTGTCGCGGGAATGACGGGTTCCGGGGGGTGTTTGTTATTGTTTTGAACGCGAGATAGGATGATTGCCGTCATTGTATGATTTCCCGCCAGATGGTGGTTTCGACCTTGATGCCGGCGCCGAGCCTGGGGGCTGTTCCTTCCCAGCAGGTTTCGTCGCCTTTCAAGCAGTCTTTTATCCTCGATCCTTCGATGCTGCCCCCTGTATCGCCGCCGTAGATTCCCGATCCGTTCGAGTCCTGCATGGCGACGCCGCTGCCGTAATCGGCGAGCGGGTCCTGTGCGGCGGACGGGAAGCTCGCGTAATCCATCTTGCTGACGATCACCGTGATTTCGCCCGGTATGCCGTCGAGTTCCATCCCGCTGAGGTAGCCGTCGCCAGATTCGAATTTAACCATATCCTCAACCGTCGCGCGCCCGTCGTTGTTGATGTCGATGAAGCTGAATTGACGGTCGCGCGCTCCGCTGGTCACCGAGCCGGTCAATGGGTTCAGCCCCATCAGCCAGCCCTTGCCGGGGGAGCACATTTCGCTGGTCAGCGGTATGCCGGTGCCGAACAGCAGGGCGTCGTCGAGCAGCACCGGCGTGGTCGCCAGGCGCTCGGATGGTACCGGCAGATCGAGATACCAGCCGAGTTTGTCATTGCTGTCGCTGCCCAGATCGAGCGCGGGGCTGTCCGACACCTTGCGGAAGGTGCCGTTGAGGCTGGAGGTCTGCCCGCTGACCGTCACGGTATCGACGATCTTTCTTTCGACCAGCGAGGCTCTGCCGACGGTGGTGTCGTGGTTCTGCATCTTGTCGAGCACCGCGTAGATGGTCTGCGTGGCCGTATCCGTCCGGTCGGCGTCCCTGAGCAGCCGGCCGGTGCCGAAGATGACCAGATTGCCGAGCCAGTCGCCCGCCGCGTTCTTCAGCACCCTGACCGCCGGCCGCATGATGATGGGGTGAGCCGGGCCGGCGTCGAAGATCAGCTTCGGCTCCGGGGCGGCGCCGCCGGGGACGCCGATCTGCGGGTCGGTGAGGTCGAAGCGCCAGAGTTTGCCGCTGTCGTCGCCGGCATAGACGTAATCGAGGACGCCGTTGAAGGGGTAATCGACGCCCGCCGGAGAGGAGAGACCGGCGCCCGACGGCGCGATGATTTTCTTGCGCAGGCTGCCGTCATCGGCGTCGAGCAGGTACAGGGCCGAACGCTTGGCGGGGGCCGGGCTGGCGTCGCCGGCGAAATCGCTTTCGTAGCCGTTGGCGACGATGACGACGGGAACGGCGCTGGCGGCCGAGGTGCGGACGTTATAGATGATCGGCGCGCCAAAGGTATAGCCGAGGTCGGCGTCATGCTTGCCGGTGAATTCCCACTTGACGGCGCTGGCCGAGGACATGCCCGCCTGGCTGCTGGCGTCGAGCGCGAAATAGCCGCGCCCGCCCTGCGCCAGGCCGCCGACCAGCAGGGTCATCCACTTTTTGTTGAGCTTGAGATCCTGCTGGCGCAGCGCGCCATTGACGAAATAGGTATGCGGATTGCTCGCGCCGTTGCCGTAGTCGGCGCTGGTCAGGCGCTTCAGGCGCGGGTAGACGGGCGACGGCACGAAGGCGAAAAACTCCGTCATGTCGGCGACGGCAAAGCCGTGCAGCATGCCGTCGTTGGCACCGACGAACACCATGCCGCGCTTGTCGTTCTTGGCCTTGAAGGCGGGGTAGTCGCCGTCCGTCGTCTGCCCGCCGGGCTTGCCGATCACCAGCGGCTGCCCGTCGACGATGTCGCCCAAGACGCCGTTGGGGCGCGGGCGGTAGCCGGCGATATCCTGGCCGCGCAGGTAATTGACGACATTCTTGCGCTCGGCGTCGGTCGCGCCCAGGCTGGCGAGCTGTTCGGCGTCCATCGCCGCCATGCCCGCCGCGCTGAAGGCAAAGGCCGCCGCCGCGCCGGCCGAATGGATGTTGCGGCTCTGGTGGCCGGGAATCACCGCGCCGGCATTGGGTTTGCAGGGGCCGGCAAGGGCGCCGCCGAGCAGTTCGTCGCAGCGCAATTCGCCCCACCAGCCGGTGGCGTGAAACAGCGGCCTGAAAAACCGGTCCGCCGTCGCCAGCATGGTCCCGGAGGCGGCAGCGCCCCCGGCATTGGAAACCACGTTGCCGATCGACGACAGGGCGTCATTCAGGGAATCGGTCAATTCCTTGCGGTTCGCCGCCTTGTAATACTTGCCCCCGCCCACGAAGGCGGTCGACGGCAGCACCAGGTTATCCACCGCGAAACCCACGGTGTAGGTCATCATGTTCTGCCTGGCGAACTTGGGATCATCGAAGCTCTTGCCATCGAGATCGACGCCGCCCACCCGCAGGTCGGCCCGGTTGGCGTACATGGCGACATCGCGGATGGCACTGGGGCGATTGTTGCAATCCGGCGACGGATCGTTGCAGCCATTGAAGACCCGCAGCGCGTCGTTCGCCTCGTAGCGCGTCGGGCAGGTCACGTTATGGCTGTCGTCGGCGACCGCGCTCGCCTGCGTGCACACCGAAAACGTCCGCGCCGCCGCCGCGCCTTGGCCGTCGCGCGACACGTAGGCAATCGGCGCAATGGCCGCGTTGCCATCGCCGCCGGCCCGTTGCGTGCCCGGCAGATTGTCGTCGTTGGTCGCGTCGCCATCGGTAATCACGATGGTGAAATTTCTCTGGCAGCGGTACTGAATCGGGCTGGTGTAGGGCAGCAGCCGGCCGGCCGCATCCTTGTTCAAGCCGTACAGCGAAGTCTGCCCAGCGTAGTAACGGGTGATTTCCAGCAGCCCCTCGGCCAGCGGCGTCGCGGTGCGCCCGTACAGGCCATCGATGGCAGCGACCAGGGCATTCCTGTCCGCATCGGACTTGACGCTGCCGATGGGCCGGCGCAACACCCCCGCCTGGCCGCGCTCGGCCCCGCCGATATTCGCCAACTGGTCGCGGAAGGAAAACAGGCCAAAGCGCAAATCCCGGTTGCTGTCGATCAAACCGATCATCGCCTGCTTGGCGATGTTCATCTTGGTATCCGGGTGAGCGTCGATCAGCGTGCGCCAGTTGTTGGTATTGTTGGCAACGCAATAGCTCCACGAATAATCCCAGCCATACGGGTAGCCATACGCGGCATATTGGCAATTGGTATTGCCGACCTCGAAAAACTGGTTGTGCTCGTTCTGCAGCATGCTGCCGGAAGTATCGATGAACAGCATGATGTTCGGCGTCACCGAAGCCGAAAGATACGGCGGCTGCCCCGGATAGGCATCGGCGGCCAGCACGGACGCCGGCATGGCCGCAACGGCCAGACAAAACACCAGATGAACGGATTTCGATTGCAACCCCGGCTTCATTCCCGCACCCCCAGAACCACCCGCCGCCACGGCGGCGCGACAAGCAGACCACGCGGAAAAACCCGGCTTTCCCGCCCCTACACTCTGGACTGTAGTCGACACCCCGCCCGGAAAACCCCAACCCCGGACAAACGGGCATGCGGGACATACAAGCGGTTATCGGCTTGCCTTGACCATGGCGCAAGCGCAAGCCCCGGCATTATTCACCCGGCAATTACGGATTGAGATGATTTCATTGCCATTGCCTGTAGGGGCACGGCATGCCGTGCCCCTACAGTTCCCTACACACGGACTTGACGCATGTTTCAATGTTGCTAACATCGTTCCACCCAGCCAGAGAAAGCGGCCGGCCAAGCGGCGCGCTTGCGGAAAGGAACATCATGGAACACGCATCCATCACGAGCAGGGAATTCGTCCATAACGTCAGTTCGGCCAAGCGCCTTGCCGACGCAGGCCCGGTATTCATCACCGATCGCGGCAAGCCCGCCTATGTCTTGCTCAATATCGAAGAATACCGGCGCATCACCCGCACCGGGGAGAGCATCGTGGATCTTCTTACCCTGCCCGAAGCCGCCGGCATCGAGTTCGAATTCGAGCCGATGCGGATCGGCGCCCGTGAATTGGAGGGCTGATGTACCTGCTGGATACCAACATCCTCTCCGAACTGCGCAAGGTGCCGGCGGTGAGGAATCAGCAAGTCCAAACCTGGGTGGAAACCCAGGACAAGACGAGCCTGTTCATCAGCGTGATTTCCTTGCTGGAAATCCGGCGAGGCATACACATTCTGGAAAAACGCGGCGACGCAGCCCAGGCCGCGATTTTTTTCAACTGGCTGCAACACCAGGTGCAACCCGCCTTCGCCGATCGCACCCTCAACATCGACAAAACCATTGCCCTGCGCACCGCCACGCTGCCCTGGCCCACTCCGGCGGACTACAGGGACGCCCTGATCGCCAGCACGGCCCTGACCTTCGACGCCACCGTGGTAACGCGGAACGTGAAGGATTTCGAGGCAACGCAGGGCGATTGCATTTATTTATCATGAACTGGCCTGATGCCCAAGATGTTTATTCGGTACTCGTCATTCCAAGCGGCGAGTTTTCGTTTTTTGGTGAGGCTGAGCTTGCCCAGATCGGCGGTGGCGG
>Ga0209628_10004350_pt1 | contig 10220 bp, 5 predicted proteins | sample TergutCu122P4_FD_187285 | JGI IMG/M metagenome (GOLD analysis project Ga0209628, IMG submission 187285) | Cubitermes ugandensis P4 segment gut microbial communities from Kakamega Forest, Kenya - Cu122 P4 (SPAdes) (version 2) | ecosystem: Host-associated > Arthropoda: Insects > Digestive system >... | reverse complement strand
CTTGGAATTTTGCATCAACATAACGGTTAAACTTAAAATATGTATGGTTTCAGAATCGTGGAAATCGGGTCCAGCCTTTCCACTGTACGTGTGTGTGTATGTATGTATGTATGTATGTATGTATGTATGTGTATATGTGTGTGTGTGTGTGTGTGTGTGTGTGTGTACAACGCTTTGTCTAGCTTCTAGGAACATAAAAAGTAAATGTGGAAGCAAGAAAGGTAAATCCGACGCCAAAATGGACTAAAGAACACAAACGTTATCTTTCGCGCTTAGTTTGGAAGATACGTTTTCTTTGCACAACTGCTGGACCAAACGTTAATTACGAGTATTAACAGTATATATTTTATTTTTAACTGTATTCTTGATGTAAGCGTTAATAATTTGTGTACAAACCCATGCGAATGGTCCCAGTTTTGAAACAGTTCGGTCTGAGGAACTAATAACACTTGATTGGGATATATTTGATGGTTGGTAAATGACTGCTAAGTAAGCTGGCATTAATGATATCTACAGTTTCTCCTTCCTTTCTGCGGTACAACAGCCCAAATTAGGCCTAGGCCACCTCAAATTCGATGTTTGTAGATCACACACATTTAGACGCACACCCAGCAGGACTCCTCCTACCGAGTGATCGGCTCGTCGCAATACCTACACTTACTCTATCAAATACATGCTTACGAAGCTGCTGTCTCCCTGCCCAGATATTATGACTCTTTATAAATTTATATGTATTTTAAATCGCAATCGCAAAATTGCTAAAAGCGACTATTAGCATGTCTGTTCGCCCGTCCGTCCGTCTGTCCGCATAGAGCACATCTGCTCCCACTGAAGTGATTTTCATGATATTTGATATTTGAATATTTTTCGAAACCATTTCGAGAAAATGGAATTTTCATAAAATCGGACACGAAGAAAGGGCACTTTACATTAAGACAACTATACATTTTTGATCATTTATCGCTCAATTCTTCTTAGAATGAAAAGTATTTCAGACAAAATCAAAGAAAATCAAACATATTTTATGTTCAGTGGCGTTGTTTCGAAAATCATGTCGTTTAAGGGATAAGGTGGAAAAATTTTGAAGAGTGGGGCATGCCACAGATGACAATATGAAGCATGCGCATTGCATGCTGGATACTTAAGGCTATAAATGCACATACAGTTTGTTGAATACTTGTTACTTTTCCACTACAAAAGTGGTTGCACGAACGAGCCTCTATATTACGTTATACTTACATTGCCTGTCTCGTTTTATACATGACACCTGATGTCACTCACTCATATGAATTTCTGTCTCTGAGAAAATATACCATTTGTTCTACTCGCCGTACAATCGTCTCTGTAGGAACAGAATCTTAATTCTCGCAATGTAAATGCAGCACTATATATATTCATACATCTCTTACGTAAGAGCGCGGACCAGTCGAGTTTCGTCTGCAAAACTAATATTTATTTGAAAATGCTGTTTATTCTAATATGTGATTTAAGCAGTTCAAAATGTGTGCTCAATCACAGTCAGCAAATAACAAAAATTAATTGTTAAATATACTTGTCTATTTATATTGTCTGTTCGTCACCATCTTACTGCTTGTCGCCTTTGTAGCGTTTCTTTAAAAAATGAAAGCACGTCTCACGACTCGCCTAACTTTAGTTGCTTGTCTCTGTGTATTTAAAAATTGAATTAATAAATTTTTATTTTATACGAAAGCTAAGACTTTCACCAAGATGAACTTTACTTACAATAAGCATGGCTGTAAGTCACTCGACGTTACAGATTTCTTTCTCATAAGCTTCCTTTGTTGTCGAACACTTCTTGTATTTTAAGCAAGCAGGAAGGCAGGAACCATACTGTCACACATAATTATTTGGACAGATGTGTGTGTGTGTTTGGAAAGCGAGGGAAGGAGCCATATGGATAAGCTTGTATATTTTATGAAAATTTCGATTGGGCCTACGGCACGTATTTCAGAATTTCGTTTCGAGCCACAAATGTTTGCTCATCGTTGCGTTTCATAAGGAATGGGGGTAGTGATAACAGAGAGCGGTTTTCTGATATTGTGACTTATTCTGTCTTAAGTTTGGCAGCAAAGATTCATTATCAGAGATTCTTATTCCTGTATTTTGTGGCTGTCACTTCTTCTGGTATGTTCCTTTTCTCAACTTCACTGCTTAAAAAACTAACTTTAGATTTCATGGCACTCTCTTGAGAAGGAATATTGAAAGAAAATAGACCGAATATGCATTAGATATGTGAATTTAGATTTATTTTAATATTCATGTGGAATTTACGTGAGGCTTAAAAAGCTTTTTCGTGCCCTTCGCAATATTTTATTAATATTCAGTCATTTTTCAACGTCTGTGTACTCCTATTTAGTAGTTACAATAGAGCAGTTCAATGTACGAGTACTGTGATCACAACAAAATATTGTATTCCAATTTAAGTTTTCCCCGACATGTTTCAACTGTAGCGATCCTATCAGGAGAACTATAAAAATACGCATTCAGGTACCTATGTATTTCGATTATTACAATTGAATTGATCACTTTAATCTACTTGATATCGCTATGCGTTTAACCATACACCGTTTAAAGAGATATGAAGGAACTCGATCCCCAGAGTTTAAAGTTTTGTGATAGAAGACTTACCTCGTACCACTCTCTTACCAGGTTTCTATTCACGTTTGCGCTCAGACAGCAAAACCTCTGGGTTTTCGGGCTGAACTTTTATCTCTGATGCTTACCTGTCCTGTTCCTGTGAACAGTGTTGCTAAGAGACACCGCAAGACGAAGTTTGCTCTGAAGGAACGATGTGTGAAGTATCGGTGGGCACCTACCGTAACTCCGAAGCCAATGAGGACATGTAGCAAGAAACCTGTGAACATTAAAACACTCAGATATTGTCTGAGATTTCACATGCTTCCTGCCGTCTGTATTTTGAAGTTTGAGTGGGAGTTAATTTACATTGATTTGTGTGAGGGGAGGGTGTGACGTCTTGTAAAGGAATGGTCAAAGAAATGTCGGGAAATATTGTTGGCCTTATTCGGTAGTGTGGGGTGTCAGTGGAAAAATTGGCATTCGTTCATTCAGCAGGCAAGAGATTATTAGCTATGAAAGTAAACAAAGGTATGTTGCCGTATTCATAAAACACATACTTATGTGGTGGAGGGCATCTGTTGAAAATTTCATGTTTTTATAGTGGGTGTAAATTTTACAACGTTCTTGGCTGAAGGGAAAATTTATATATTACGAAAGCTGAAAATAAGTCCAGACCCTGAAGTAAATGAACCACTTGTACATTCTGTGGATTTAAAATTCCATTTTAATACTATTTTAAAGGAGTTTAAGACCAAAGCGTTTGTAAACATTTCTAATCTCTTTCAGGAAACTCAAAAAAATATGCGATATATTAGTGAAAGCAGAATTGTGGTGGTTGGTGTACCTGAAAACTTGATATAATTCGAAGTTTTCTCCTACACTACCCGCCTATAGTACATCGACAATAATTTGTGTGTGTGTGTATGTATATATATTTATATATATACATATATATAAGTAAAGAATTCCCTAGAGAGGCCCTGAGTTTTCCAGGAGGTTGAGGCTGTCCACGTTTCATGACAATCGGCACATGAAGGTTGTGACTGTACCCACCGGCCGCCTTTACCCCCAGGAAATATTTCTCACTTCCGTTAAGAGGTCGAGTCTTCCCCATGGCCACAGTGCGGCCGGAAGGGTTATGTCAATGAAAATTTCCTGTGACACCATCGAAAATCAAACCCGCGACCTTCCGTCTTGTAGCGCAGTTTCCCAACCAACTGCGCCACCGCGTGCCCAATCTTATGTGTGTGTGTTTATATACAGAGGGGCGCAAAGGTAGGTATAGAGTTATAAGAGTTATACACAGTATAGATGTATACCCACTTTTGTACCCCTCTGTATATATACCTATATTTGTATTTTGTTCTATTTTATCCATCCCATTCACGATTGAGATCTCAATCACAAGATAATTACTTAAGGACTTTTACCCTTCTAGTAAATCCGGATATTTATTTATGTAGCAGCTGGAGACGTGAAGATGACCGATATGGACAAAACATTTCTCCATTTTAATAGGATTATGTTCTTATGCTGTGGCAAAAACGGCAATTTATAACTGCTGTTTTACGTGTTTGTTTAATTTTAAAACGTGTTTTAACGGAAAAATTACTGCCAACAGTAACAAAACCTGTTCGGATAATTGGGTGCGAGATGTAGGTCGTGCTAGTAGGTTTCATACAGGTTAAAATTTCTGATATAATGGAACCAGTTACTGAAGACATAAGCAGTGCCAGTACCTTGTGTAACACACTTTAAACTGCCCATTTATTCTATGTATGTTTAGTATGGTAACGTCAAGGTGCATTAGATGCTTTGGGATGTTGGAAATTTGAGAAAATATTCAAGTGTTTAGTTAGGAATCCAAAAATTAGAAGGCCACATTTGACGGGGTAATATCGGCATGAGTCGTGTGAAGTGTGAAGCGGATTTAGCTGTATTAGAATAAGTAGCAGGGGCTTGCTGTTGTGAAAGCGGCACTGAACATTTTTATTAAGGCGGGAATATAATGATCAGTTGAGCTACCATTAACTTCGCAAGCTGTTTTATGTTTCATTGATTAATTTAGAGAGAATATCTCGAATATACTGTTCATAACAATCCGCGTTCTAAAATTATCGTTTAAGCATATTACTCACTAGACTGAGGAGAGAGACAGAATTTATTATCCAGCTTACGGGAAATAAATGGTCAATTATTTTCTTATTACATCACATAAGAGTGAACATCAGACTTTAAAATAGACTGTGACCTGCAGAGTGCTTACATTCACTGGGTTATATTTCTTTTTCTCCCACTCGTATGAACGAAAACATAAAATTACATCTCAGTGCTGGTTATTTTAAAATACGTTTATTGTCCCTGGGCGCAGATGAACTTTAAGGCCGGTTAATATAAAGGCAATGCGTTGCACTCTTACCCGATCTGTAGTCCGAATTTTTCCCGGTTGCCCTGCTTGTGTTTGTAGGTGCGATCGCAAAGTGGCGTAAAACTATTATTAGGTCCGTCATGTGTCCATACGTCCGTCCGCCTCATGGAACAATTCGGCTACCACTGAAGGTTTTACGTGAAATTTTTATTGCAGGTACCTTATTAAAATCCGTTCAGAAAATCCAATTTTGTGTAAAATCGGACAAAATCATCTGGTACTTTACGTGAATAATTGAGTAATTTATGATAATATCGCGCTGATTTTTCATCCAAGGAGAAAAGTTTCAGAAACAAAGGTATAGAGAAAATTAAAGCATATCGCATGTGTTTAGGAAAAATCACGGCAGTCCGGTCACAGATTATCGAACGCTATAGGGTGCAAGAAATATTCGGTCTGCATGACGGCCAATTAAGACACATTATTATTAGTATTCAGCCCTTGGGCCAGTTTGGGCAGAAACCAGAGCTCAGTCAGGCGACCGGTATGGCTCTGGTACGCTGCATCCTGGGCACGTTCTTAGGGGTTGTTTGCCATTGCTTTTCCCCGCGTTTAGTCCCTCCCACTTTCGCCGCCAGGTGTCTCTATGCCCGCAACGACGCGAGAGATCCTAGCAGCTAAACGTGGAACTATGGGCGAGACAGGTTTTCCGGTAATTTTGCCTACATGGCGTCTCTATTCACGCCATTAGGGATCTTTTACCTGCCGCAAATCAACGACATGGGACAGACGGCTTTACTACCTCTTCGAAGGAAGGCGTGCTGAGTATTTTTTTCGCCCTTAAAAATCGGACAGCTTGGGTACTAAAGGCCAGCAGGCTACCCCTAGACCACCGAAGCCGTTCAATATAGATATTAATTTTTAATTCTCACCCCTTTCGACCGGATAAAAGTTTGAGTTTAATGTGCATTTTTTATGTTGGATAATTTCGGCAACAATACATATGGCTCTAGTATTTCGTGGATGCAAAGATCCGATGGCTTCTCAGTAATACATTATATATACATTTCCTATTTATTCGTTGTTTTCCTCATTTACCGAACGGCAGTGTCGCTTTGTACAACTGTACTGAAATACACCGCTACTTACTATTCATGATCCTTCTTTCTATTCGTTACTAACTTTTATAACAACTTAATATGAGGCAGCGCCGTTAAACTAACTAAAAATGACTCAAAATATACAAATTAACAAAGTATATGTTTTCAACTTACCATATACCCAAGTTAGGAGTTTGGCAGATGTAACTGAAACATACAATCCGTAGAGTGCTGCAAGGTGCAAGAAAAGAAATCCGACCGCATTTCGCCACACAATCTGTCTCCGCATTACACGTTTTGCAGTTTGTTGTGCGTGTTTGTCAGGTTCATGTACGTCATTGCTTTCCATGACAAATAATTAGCGAACTATTTCTGTGGCAAAATTATTTCTGATACTACCGAATTCTTGTTTGACGTCTTCGAAAACTGCTTTCCAGTTTCTGACACTGTTCCATATATATATACTCGTATACCCTTCATTGACTGAATTATAAAACCTAACAATAGAAGAGGCTTATAAAAATTTCGAGCTTGACCCACTTCGCACGGTTTTCTTACAAGGTCGTTTTATTTACACGCGAATTTTAATATGTTTTGCGCGGTTAATTATGTGAGGCTTATAATGTACATTTCTACAAGACCATAGGACGTCACATTGCATAAAACTCTTGTCTTCCATGCAGACATATTTCTGTTCTGCTTTCGCCATATCCCACTAAAAGTTACATACAACTATTGTTTATAGTGCATGACGTACATGGAACTAATAAGTTATGATGACCTCGCTTTCGCCTTTTGTAACGTTCCTTGGAAGATCCGAAATTAATTTCTGTTGATTTAGACGCAGAGGGTATATTGTGAAAGTAACAGAATGAATGTATTTATGTATTGTGTCACTGCAAAATATAACTTGTTCTGGCTTTCTGCATTGTTTCTCCTGTATTTCTTTGGTAGTAGGGTGCTGGCCTCGCGTCACGGTGCTCTGCAGATGCGAAAATTTAAGACTGTTGGACATTTTCTTAATTAAGTACTGTGAATATATGTCAGTTCAAGAAAAGTTTTGTAAGTATTTCTGTTAGTCTGGGATATTGTGTTGTGTGGAGAGGTTAGGAAACCTCAAACTCGCCAAACGATATTTGCTTTTATTTAAAAAACAAATGTGCCGTGGAAAAGGTTGTCAGTTATACATAATTACGTACCTAGCTGAAGAAAAAAGAATGTTATTAAACTTATTCTGCTCATCATCATCATCGTCATCATCATCATCATCATCATCATCAACTAACTAATAATGGAGTTGGGCCCCTTGCTGCCCCGTTTCGGTATAACGCGTCTGGAAATCCCCCCTGGTTTCTCCTGCCTGTTTGTCTGTAGTTTTTTAGTATTCTCGGTAATCTGTAACGGGGCATTCTGTTTATATGTTGCAAACATTTTCTTTTGTATTCTTGTATTTTATCCAAAACTGGGGTTATATTAATTCTTTTTGCAGTCTCTGTGTTTGTTTTAAATCTGTCCAAGTGTATCCTGGTATTTTTATCATGTGTATAATCTCTGCTGCTCTTGTTATTCTTGCGCCTCTTGCTTTAATGGTCCAATTCTCACTACCGTGCAACAGAGCTGTAAGGAATAGTATATTGTATAGTTTTATTCTGGTTTTGTTTAAAGTTTTCTTTGGTCTACAGATATTGTTAATATTGCCCGTTATTTTCAAATGGTTATTCAGCTTGTTATCAATGTTCACTTCTTTTCCACAATACATCAAATTTTCTAATTAGTTAAAGAAATTTACTTGTTCCCTAATTTTATTAATCCTTTCCGGGGAAATTCGCATGAGTGGCAATTCTCACAAGAAGCCGGACAGATTATTCCAAAAAGACGACCCGGAGATGAAGAAGGCACTTGTTCAGGTTGTTTGAATATATTCCATGTATTTAGTTTTCCTGGACAGTAACACTCTCATGCAACGAAGATTCAGCATTAGTTTCCACCTACACTTTTCCCTTCCGAGTTCAAGTTTCTATCACTTTTCTGTCCTGTAACTTTCTGTGTTCTTCAACACTACGCCGTGACATAGGCCGAACAGCAGCTTAATTTCTTCTGAATTCCGGACTCCTGATCTCTGTCTTTCTTTCTGAGACTCTCTGGAATCAGGCCTTCCCTCAGACTGTTGCAATCTGTTAGGTTTTTCCGACTTAACATTTTGTACGATTAAAGTTATAGGCCTTCGAACGAATTCGAATAATGTCATCTAGTCCTATGTGTGTTAGGAAAGCAAGCAATCCTTGTACAGACTTGGAGAGGCCCTGAGGGCTCTAGGAGGTTGAGGCTCCCAGACTTTCTAGAAAATCGGCACATGAAGGTGGCAAGGTTGTCAGCTCTATGCACCGGCCGCTTTTACCCTCCATGAAATACTCCTGGCACTCATTACTGTTATAGAATGAGTCGACCCCAAGGCCATTTTGCATCTAGAAGGGTTAAGTCAATGAAATTTTTCAATGACCCTCAGCGGGAATCGATCCTGCGAACTATCGCATTGCCTGAACCAACTGCGTCACTGCGTATCCAAGTCCTATGTATGTTAAATTTAATACTGTCGTGTGTGGTCCGCAGAAGTTTCGCGTTTTATCCATTTAAGTCAGTTTTTGAAAATGTTATATTTTCCTGCTTTTTTTAGTAAAAGCAGATTTTTAACTTAAACGACTGTTTTCATCATATATTTTTGTCTAAATCTGTGCGTGTCTTGGATTATAGTAATAATCTATTCTGTCCACTTGGTAATTGGAACTGTGTGGTAATTGTGTACGACGTGGGTAGCGCTAAATTGGAAATACTGCTACCAAGGATTCTGCATACAATGCTGATTTTATTGGACGCATTTCATATGCAGCAACACAAACAAACAAAAGTACCCATATAAAACAGTAGAACGCACACGGCATGTTTTAAATAGCACCTTGTATGAATATGTATCAATCAACGGGCTGCTTGTTGCAGTAAGATGTAGCGATAAGAAATGGGGCTTCTATGTCCTTTATTGCTTCATAATGGGGAAGCGACATATGCGTGGGAGGATTACATGCTTATTTGCAGGTTGAGAAACTATGGGGAAAACGCAGCCAAGGGGATGACAGTAAGGCATATTCGTGTGGGGCTCTAAGGTTTGGTTTCTCCAGTAGGATTTCTATACCGGTTGATGTGTGGCAGTGCTGCTGTCATTTTTCTACAGGCACGCTGTTCAGTCATGGTAGTAACATCCGTCCTTTGAGTTCTCTCCTAGAGGTCTATTCACGACATGTACGCATCTTTCTCCTACTCATACCAAATGCCTCACCCTTCTGATTATCTTTGATTGGGGTGTCTCAAAAATAATTACAGATGAGCAGAAATCATGAATCTTATCAATATGTAAGAAATCATTCAGGCCCGAAATGTCGGTAAACGATAGACAAGAACTTCAAAGAGCCTTTCAACGTTTTTTTATCCGGTTTTAAGCCCATCTGAGAGTTGAAGGAGGTCAACTCCAACACATGCTATAATTCGCAGTAAGTGATATTGTGTAATTAAGTTTTTTACTGTAGATTGTATGAACAAGTCTGCAGATTCTGCGATCGGTTTCCACTTTCGGCTGAACTCTCTGTATAAGTAGAATACATGCTAAATATATATGTATGTATTATATACGGGTTTGAAGAACAAAGGAGTAGGTGCAACGAAAAGTACTTTCAGAACAATAATTATGTTATCGAATAAGTGTCTTTATATTTACATAAAACAAATCTGACATATTATGTACCAAGTATGTGTGCATACGGAAGTCCTATTGCCTACGGAACGGGCGGAGCATGTGTTCTCACAGTCTATGTAAGCATGTACATAATAGCGAAAGGAAGACCCGTGTTTAAGACCAGACTTTAATTTAAAATTGGTTTTGTAAATACTCAACACCGACCTGTTAGCGCCACTAAGTTTGGGCCATGTGCTTAATTGTCCGATTCTGACTAGTTCATAGTTCTGAGCAACTTGCAACAAGTTAACCCTTAGGCTACTAATGTCATATATATATATGGAGCTCCTAGTAAAGCCAGAAATGCTAACGTCGTATATATATGGACCTACGTTTGGCAACGCTGAAACAGTCTCTTTCTATTTGCTGC
>Ga0209628_10004349_pt1 | contig 10221 bp, 9 predicted proteins | sample TergutCu122P4_FD_187285 | JGI IMG/M metagenome (GOLD analysis project Ga0209628, IMG submission 187285) | Cubitermes ugandensis P4 segment gut microbial communities from Kakamega Forest, Kenya - Cu122 P4 (SPAdes) (version 2) | ecosystem: Host-associated > Arthropoda: Insects > Digestive system >... | reverse complement strand
TTGCCAGTGCCGTGATCGGCGTGCCAGGCAAGGGTGAGTGCCGCGGCTCCAAGGGCGCCTGCGCGCCCTTGGACGGCATGAACAGGCCCAGCCTCTGGCTGGACCGCGCCCTGCAAGGGCGAGGACGCCGCAGGCTCATGCCTGCAAGGACGAGCAACGCCGCATGGCGCGGCGAGCGCGGTACTGGCGAGTGCGTAGCGCTGTCACCCAAAGGGTGAATGTGATCGAAGCCACAAAAATCAATATTCACACGGGTCTCCTGAAGGTTGCAAGCGGTCAACCGCGGTTTCTAGGATCCTGGATACCACCGCGGCCGCGCGGCCGATACGCAAACGCCCCGCTTGGGTCCGAAATTGGGCGCCAGGCGGGGCGGATAAACAAAAGCTAAGTTTAGTTGGCCGGGGTCTTGGTGGCGTCCTTATGCCAGGTGAAGACGACGAACTTGAAGGACTTCAGATCACCTTGCTGGTCGTAGCTGACATTCCCGATGGGCGTCTTGAACTCATGCGCACGGATATAGTTGGCCACCTTGGTCGCATCGGTGGTCTTGGCGCCGGCGATGGCATCGGTGATGACCGTTGCCGCGGCATAGGCGGTCATCTGGAACGCGCCATTGGCTTCGCGCTTTTTGTCCGCGAACGCCTTGACCACCGCGGCGTTGGCCGGGTCGGTGGTAAAGTCGGCCGGCAGCGTGACCAGCATGCCTTCGGATGCCGCGCCGGCCAGCGCCGTTACCGCTTGGTCACCCACGCCCTCGGGGCCCATGAAAGTGGCCTTCAAGCCCTGCTCGCGCCCCTGGCGCAGCAGCAGGCTCATTTCGGCGTAATAACCGCCGTAATAAACGAAATCAACCCCGGCCGACTTGAGCTTGGTAATGACCGCCGAATAATCCGAATCGCCCGCGTTGATGCCCTCGAACAGCACGACCGGAACCTGCGCTTTTTCCAGCGTGTTCTTCACCGAAGTGGCAATGCCCTGGCCGTAGGACTGCTTGTCGTGCAGCACCGCCACCTTCTTGGGCTTGACCCGGCTGATGATGTACTCGGCAGCCATGGGTCCTTGCTGGTCGTCGCGCCCGATGGTGCGGAAAATGAACTTACGGTTCTTGCCCTCGGTAATCGCCGGTGAGGTGGCCGAAGGGGTCACCATGACTATGCCCTGGTTTTCGTAAATCTCCGAAGCCGGAATGGTGCCGCCCGAGCACACATGCCCAATCACGTAGTGGATATTTTGGCTGACAATCCGGTTGGCCACCGTCACCGCCTGCTTGGGATCGCAGGCATCGTCCATCGGCACCGCCTCGAACGTATAGCCGCCCTTGCCGCCGGCGGCATTGATTTGTTCAAGAGCGGTCAGCGCGCCGGCTTTAACCATGTCGCCGTACTGCGTGTTGGGGCCGGTTTCCGGAATCGCCAGGGCGATCTTGACGGTTTCCGCCCGCGCGGCGGCGGACAGGCCGAGCGCGGTCAGCGCAACGGCAACAGACAGGGTTTTCAAACGAAACGTTTTCATCTTCATGACTCCTCGGATTATGTAAGCACGGTTGCAAGGGCAGGCCGCCCTTAAAAATTGTCCATCCCACTGGGCACAGCTCAACAACGCCGGACGATCCTATCCAGCTTTGGGGGAAGAAGTGTAATCCAATACCCGTATCCCCTGTTCGCGGCCAACCAGGCACAGTCCGGCTTTTTGGCGGGCGAATATACCCACCGTGACCACGCCGGGCCATTGATTTACCTCGGTTTCAAGTCCGAGCGGATCGGCAATCCGCAGCCCGCTCACGTCCAGAATGTGCTGGCCGTTGTCGGTCACGAACGGGCGGCCATCGCGCAGCCGCAACACGGCCTGCCCCCCCATGCGCGCAAACTGCCGCGCAATCCGATTGGCGGCCATCGGAATTACCTCCACCGGCAGCGGAAAAGCGCCCAGCGTTTCAACCAGCTTGGAGGCGTCGGCGATGCACACAAAGCGCCGCGCCTGTGCGGCGACGATCTTCTCGCGCGTCAGCGCTCCGCCGCCGCCTTTAATCATGTAGCCGTGCGGGTCGATCTCGTCGGCGCCGTCAATATAGACCGCCAGTTCGCCCGCCTCGTTACAGTCCAGCACCGCAATACCCAGCGCCTTGAGCCGCGCCGTGGACGCCTCGGAACTGGAAACCGCTCCCGGCACCCGATCGCGGATCAGCGCCAGCGCGTCGATGAATTTATTCACCGTGGAACCCGTGCCCACGCCGATAACTTCACCGCCGGGCACGTAATCAAGAGCAGCCCGGGCTGCCTGGGTTTTGAGTTCGTCTTGCGTCATTTGCGACAATCTTTGTTTAACGTTGGGCGTTGTGCATTGTTCCCTCGCCCCGCTTGCGGGGAGAGGGTTAGGGTGAGGGGTGACAGCGTCACCGCCAGCAAGAGACCCCATGACATGACCGCCGTTAAGTGACGAGCATTGCGCTCAACGCCCAACCTCTTTAGAGATTATCCCCATGCCGCTTTTACCCTACGCGCTCACCCGCCCATTGCTGTTCGCGCTGGAGGCGGAAACCGCCCACGAACTGGCGCTTGACCTGCTGGCGCGCGGCGCGGGCACGCCGCTGCAATGGCTGTGGTGCGGCGCGCCGGTTCAAGACCCGGCAACCCTCGCCGGCCTGGCCCTGCCCAACCGCGTTGGACTGGCGGCGGGCATCGACAAAAACGGGCAGGCCATCGACGCCTTTGCCGCGATGGGCTTCGGCTTTGCCGAAATCGGCACCGTCACGCCGCGCCCGCAGCCGGGCAACCCCAAGCCGCGCCTGTTTCGCCTGCCCGAGCGGCAAGCCTTGATTAACCGGATGGGCTTCAACAACGCGGGGCTGGACGCCTTTATCCGCAACGTGCAACGCTCGCGCTGGTGGCGTGAGCGCGGCACGGGCGACGACGCCCGGCGCATGAAGCTCGGCATGAATATCGGCAAAAACGCCGACACCCCCATTGAACGCGCCGCGGACGACTACCTGGCCGGGTTGGCGGGCGTGTATCCGCTGGCCGATTACGTCACCCTCAACATCTCCAGCCCCAACACCCAAAACCTGCGCAGCCTGCAATCGGACGAGGCGCTTGATGCGCTGCTGGCGGCCATCCGCGCGCGCCGCGAAGAACTGGCCGCGCGGTACGGCCGCCGCGTGCCCATCTTTTTGAAAATCGCGCCCGACCTGGACGCGGCGCAAATCGACGCCATCGCCCAAGCCCTGACACGCCACGGCATGGATGGCGTGATCGCCACCAACACCACCCTGGCGCGCGAGGCGGTGCGGGATCTGCCGCACGGCCAAGAAGCCGGGGGACTGTCGGGCGCGCCGGTGCGCGAAATGAGCAACCGCGTCATCGCCGGACTGCGCGCCGCGCTGGGCCCCGCTTATCCCATCATCGGCGTGGGCGGCATACTTTCAGGCGCCGATGCCGCGGAAAAACTGCGCGCCGGCGCCAGCGCCGTGCAACTGTGCACCGGTTTCATCTACCAAGGCCCAGCCCTGGTGCGCCAGGCGGCACAGGCGCTGGCCCAGCGTGCTTGAACCCAGTTGTTCATGACGCTGGCGCACGGATGAAACAGTTTTGCGTTAAGCGTTAAGCGTTTGGCGTGAAGATCTCTTTCGGCGCGGGTGCAACGCCGCTATCGGGCTGACGCTCAACGTTCAACTTTTCCATCCCAGGAACCTCTCTAAATATCTGGGTTTTCATGTCGATTTGGGTATAAATAACATCGTCATTCCCGCGCAGGCGGGAATCCAGTGGACCGGCCATGACAGGGCTATTCAGAGGTTTCCAAGAGATTTGTATGCATTTCTTTGAAATTAGTTTATACTTCGTCGCAATAATTCACCACAGAGGAACAACAGCATGAAGACAACCCAGTTGACCACTTTACCCGCGCTCGCATTGGTTTGCGCACTCAGCGCCTGCGGAGGGGGAGGGGGAGGAGATAATTCCGCTTCGGGAAACACCGGCGGCAACGGATCAGGCGGCGGCGGCACGCAGACCTATACCGTCACGGCCAGTACCAATCCCAGCGCGGGCGGCGCCATCAGCCCGGCAAACGCGGTTTCGGTTCAATCGGGAGCAACGGCCACCTTTACGCTTACGCCCAATTCAGGCTATAGCGTTGCTTCCGTCGGCGGCACGTGCCCCGCCGGCACGCTCAGCGGCAACACCTACACCACCAAGGCCATCACCGCCAACTGCACCGTGATTGCTCAATTTAGCCAAGCCAGCGCCAGCACTTATACCGTCACCCCCAGCGTCAGCGGCGGCGGGGGCAGCATCAGCCCATCGGCGGCGGTTTCAGTCAAGTCAGGCTCGGCCACGTCGTTCCAACTGACGCCGAATTCGGGTTACAGCGCTTCCGTCAGCGGCTCCTGCGGCGGCACGCTCAGCGGCAACACCTACACCACCAAGGCCATCACCGCCAACTGCACCGTCCAGGTAACATTTACCCAAACGAGTACGGGAACCGGTTCCGTCGCGGAGTGCTTCAAGATGCCTACCGCCGTCAAAAATTATGAGCTGCTGGCGACGAACAGCGATTACCCCGGTGTTACGCTACCGCTGCAGGTTCGCCTCGCGCCAGTCACTTTCATGGGGCAATCAGCCACGGAGTATACACTTAATAATACCCTGACTGGAGAGTCAATGTTAAACTATTTGACAACCACAAATAACAGCATGTGTACTGTCGCCACAAACGATTGGGGCGCAACCGAATCCATCATTGTTTATCCCACTCCAGAGTGTTATCCTTTCAATATAAGCCCAGGCGCTTCCTTCGATTTCCCGGGCTTCACAACCACCATTCCTGGCAGCGCAGGCACGACGTATACTCAGGACAAATCACATAATACCTTTATCGGATTCGCAACACTCACGCTGAGCGGTAAAACCTTCTCCAATGCTTGTCATTTCAAAAGCGTTTCCGCCACTCTTGACGATACAGAGGAAGACTGGATTGCGTCTGGATATGGAATCGTCAAATCAATTGCAATCAGCCCGGACGGAACCGGAAAAACCACGACCACGGTTGTTGAATTCAGCCGCGATCGTTGAGGCGAATTGGTTTGCCCTGAAACGAAACAAAGAACCCGCGCTTTTCCGTCATTCCCGCGCAGTGCCTGCCTCCGCGGGAATGACGATGTTCTTTATACCCAAATCGACATGAAAACCCAGATCTTTAGAGAGGTTCCTGGGGTGAGGAGGGCAGCGCCACCGCAGGCAAGCAAAAGGAAAGATTCGAGCCCGACGGGCGCCGGTGGCATACGCGCTGAACAGCAATTTTGCGGCGTACTACAAAATTGATAGCAGAACATCAAGTGTTCATGGAGAACCATGGTGGGCCCTGGGCGACTCGAACGCCCGACCTACGGATTAAGAGTCCGCTGCTCTACCAACTGAGCTAAGAGCCCCGACCTAGAGGTCGCATTCTGCAAGCTTTGCGTGCTATCGGTTTAATAGCGGTGTGCCGCAAAACGCCGATGATTCCGCAATTCGCTTAACCGATCGTCCTATTTTACCGGCTTTTCGGCGGATATGGTGAGCTGTCATCGCCGCTTTGGTATGCCCCAAAATGGCCTGCGCGGTTTGAGTACCTCCTGCATCGTCGGCATCGGTCGCGGTTTTGGCGCGTAGGTCGCGGAACTGAAACAGTGCTTTGCTAGCTACAACTTGACCACCGCGGCGATCACGCCTATGGCCACCACCATCATGGCGCCAAATTTGATGGTCATGCGCAACTCAAGCTGCGCAAGTTCTTGCTTCAAGTCGCTTTTGGTGACCAGTTCCTGGAGGTTGAGCTCCAGTATTTCCGAAAGCGCGCCGGCCTGCGCCTCGGCCTGCTCTTGCGAGACGCCGGCTTTCTTGAGCGCGTTGGCGTATTTGAGCGTGTCGAACGTGATGGCGGTCATGCTGGGCAGTTTAGCAGACTTAACATCCAAACGCCACATCTATCAGTGTGCCAGATCAAGCGGCTGTGCCAGCAAGGCACAACGGGCTTGATTTCACGGCGCCGGGGCCTGCCCAGGCTCAGCCCGAACGGTCAGGTAAAGGCCAAATTACGGATAAATACTTAGCCGTAGCGGCACTGGCGAATGGGTCCAGCCGCGGTTTCCAGGCTGAACCCGTCATAATTAAGCCTGTCGTTCTCCAATTTTGCGCATAACCCATGTCTGATGCCCCTTTGATCGACCAGATCGCCGAGCGTGTGGAGCGGCTGCTGGTGCGCCATGATGAATTGACGCGCACCAATGCGATCCTGCGCGAGCAGGTGGCCGCGCTGACGCATGAACGTGATAGCCTCAAGTCGCGCCTGTCGGCGGCACGTGCGCGCGTGGATGCGCTGATTGACCGTTTGCCCGCCGAGCAGAAATTGACCGGCTCCGGCGGTGAGACGGAGTCAACAGAGAAAGGGACGCCATGAAGCAGATCGAAGCACGGATCATGGGGCAGGGCTATGTTCTCAGTTGCCCCGAAGACGGCGAGGAGCGTTTGTTGCAGGCCGTTGAGCGCGTGGATGAGGCGATGTGCAAAATCCGCGATGCGGGCCGTATCAAGGCGCGCGATCGGATTGCCGTGCTGGCCGCGCTCAACCTCGCGTATGAATTGATCGAGGCCGAGTCGGCGCCAGCGGCGGCGCCGCCGGAGCCAAGCCAAGAGGCGGCGGCCTGGCCGGACGAGGCCGGACAAGCGGCCCTGTTCGATTTGCTTAACCGGCTTGATCAGGCGCTGGCCTCGGCGGTCGAACCGTCCACGACGATGAATTTGTTGTGATGCCCGCCGGCATCGCCGTTCTGGGTAGGAACGGGGTTGCCGCATCACCCGCCCAACACCTCCTGCGCGCTGACTCGCGTGACGCCGGCGGCGCGCAATTTCTGCCAGGCGGCATCGAGCGAGCCATTCAGATCAATGGCGCGCGAAGCGTCTTCGATCAGCGCGGCCTCGAAGCCGGCCGCGCGCGCATCCAGTGCCGACCAGGCGACGCAGTAGTCGGTGGCCAGGCCGCAGTAATATACGCGCGTAACGCCCAGTTCGCGCAGATAACCGGCTAGGCCGGTGCGGGTTTTGCGGTCGGCCTCGACGAACGCGGAGTAACTATCGACCGCCGGGTTTTGCCCCTTGCGCACGATGGCGCGGGCGCGTGTGATGGTGGCTTGCAGTCCGGTATGCAGTTCCGCGCCGCGGCTGCCCTGCACGCAATGGGTGGGCCACAGCGTTTGCTGTCCATAGGGCAGGGTGATGGTGTCGAACGGCTGGCGGCCCGGATGTTTGGCGGCAAACGATACGTGATCGGCCGGATGCCAATCCTGCGTCAGTACCACATGGGTGAACGCCTGGGCCAGACGGTTGACCAGCGGCACTACCTCGTCGCCGCGGGCTACGGCCAGCGCGCCGCCGGGCATGAAGTCGTTTTGCAGGTCGATGGCGAGCAATACATCGGTTGGGCGTTGCATGGCGGAGGTTTCCTGATGCTGGGTTGCGGAGGGCGTTGCGCGCGGCGTTTGGGCGTGCAGCAGGGCGGGGAAGAACGGGGATACGGCCAGCGCGGCATTGAAGGCGCGCCGCCGAATGAGTTTTGACATGTCGGTTTCCTTGTCGGATGCGGATACGGCCGGCGCGCAATCGGGGGGGCTGTTTGCCGTTTCTTCCGGGTCGCGCAGGGGCTTTTGGGGAGTTTATCGAGTTGCCGATATTCTTGCCATCAAACAAGGTTTTTCTCTCTACACGGACTGGCAAAAACACGGCCATGGTGAAATATCCTGGCTAGGGGTACGGACGGCACCTCGATCGGCAATAAGCAACATAATCGCGGCCTGGCCATCGCATTCATGAATAACCGTTTGTCCCATCTCGTCACGGACGCCGCTGCTGTCCGTTCGGTTGCCGCGTCCGGCGGCGCGGCGCCTGCCCAGCCGGCTCAGCCGGTTAATGACCATACCATTTTTCGGGTGCTCGGCGCCATCAGCGTGAGCCACATGCTCAACGACATGATGCAGTCGGTTTTGCTGGCCATCTACCCGATGCTGCATGAGCGTTTTGCCTTGAGCTTCACGCAGATCGGGGGGCTGACCTTGACTTACCAAATCGCCGCTTCGCTGCTCCAGCCGGGCGTGGGTTTTATCGCCGACAAACGTCCGCTGCCGTATTCGCTGCCGGTGGGCATGGGTTTTACGCTGGCCGGCTTGCTGCTGCTGTCGGTGGCGCCTTCTTACGGTTTTCTGTTGCTGGCCGCCGCGCTGGTGGGTACCGGTTCGTCGGTGTTTCACCCCGAGTCTTCGCGCGTGGCGCGCATGGCCTCGGGCGGGCGCTATGGGCTGGCGCAGTCGGTGTTCCAGGTGGGCGGCAACGCGGGGTCGGCGTTGGGGCCGTTGCTGGCGGCGCTGATCATCATTCCGCACGGGCAGGGCAGTGTGGCGTGGTTTTCGTTGGCCGCGCTGGCGGGCATGGTGGTGCTGACCGGCGTTGGGCGCTGGTACGCGGCCAATCTTTGGCGGCTCAAGCCCAAGGCGCGCAAGATGGGTGACGGCGGAGAGGTTTTGCTGTCAAACCGCCGCATCATGGCGACGCTGGGCGTGCTGGGGCTGCTGATTTTTTCCAAATATTTTTATCTGGCCAGTCTCAACAGCTACCTGACTTTTTACCTGATCGGCAAATTCGGGCTGACGGTGCGCGCGGCGCAGATGTTCTTGTTTCTGTTTTTGGCGGCGGTTGCCATCGGCGTGCTGATCGGTGGCCCGGTGGGCGACCGCATTGGGCGCAAGGCGGTGATTTGGGGGTCGATTCTGGGCGTGGCGCCGTTCACGCTGCTGCTGCCGCACGCCAACCTTTGGTGGACGGGCGTGCTGATATTCATCATCGGGTTGATGTTGGCCTCGGCTTTTCCGGCCATCTTGGTTTATGCGCAAGAGTTGCTGCCGGGCCAGGTCGGCATGGTCGCGGGCTTGTTTTTCGGCTTTGCATTCGGCATGGGCGGCATTGGCGCGGCGGTGCTGGGACACTTGGCCGATATGACCAGCATCGGCTACGTTTATCAGGTTTGCGCCTATCTGCCTTTGCTGGGGCTGTGCGCGGCGTTGTTACCGGATATTCGATCTTGATCCTGAAGGGAATCAAGGTTGGCGGCGCTGGAGCTTTAACGATACCCATACCGGTCCATCATCCGGTAAGCGGTGCGTTCGGACACGCCCATCACTTCAGCCACGCGGCGGCGGTTGCCGCCGTATTTTTTCAGCAGGCTGGCCAGGTATTCGCGCTCGATGCTTTCCAGCGTCGGCTCGCCGTGCAGCATCAGTCCCGCGGTTTGCGTTTGCGCGGCGGGTTCGGCTTGAGCCACAGCTTGGGTGGACGCGCCGATCTGTAGCGTGCCCAGATGCGCGGCGTCCACTTCTTGGCCCTGGCCGAGCAGGATCAGCGCGCGTTCGATGACGTTGCGCAACTCGCGCACGTTGCCGGGCCAGTCGTAGGCCGTGAGCCGGTCGATGGCGGCTTGGCTGAAGGTGACCGGCTCCAGCCCCATCGACTGCCGCCGGCGCGCCATGAAGTGGGTGGCCAGCAGTGCGATGTCGGTACGGCGCGCGCGCAGCGGCGGCACGTCGATGACGAAGGCCGAGAGGCGGTAGTACAGATCGTCGCGAAACTGGCCGGCGCCGGCGCGCTGGCGCAAATCGCGGTTGGTGGCGGCGACGATGCGCACGTCGGCGCGCAAATCGGCGTTGGCGCCCACGCGCCGGAAGCGCCCGGTTTCCAGCACGCGCAGTAGTTTGGCCTGGATGGCGGCGCTGGTTTCGCCGATCTCGTCCAGAAACAAGGTGCCGTGCGCCGCCGCTTCGATCAAACCGGCCTTGCGCCGGTCGGCGCCGGTGAAAGCGCCGCGCTCGTGCCCGAACAGTTCCGATTCAAACAGCGACTCCTGCAAGGTGCAGCAATCCACGGCGACAAAGCTTTCGGCGCGGCGCGGGCTGGCCGCGTGGATGGCCTGCGCCACCAGCTCCTTGCCGGAGCCGCTTTCGCCCTGGATGAGCACGGTCACGTCGCTGCCGGCCACTTCGGCGATCAGGTGGCGCAACTGGCTCATGGCGGGGCTGTCGCCGATCATGGCGCCGGCGGCGTCGGTATCGGCTTGCCGAATCGCTTTCTGGGCGCGCCACTGGCTGCGCTCCAGCGTGTCGCGAATGACGATTTCAAGCTCGTCCAGATTGACGGGTTTGAC
>Ga0209628_10004345_pt1 | contig 10222 bp, 6 predicted proteins | sample TergutCu122P4_FD_187285 | JGI IMG/M metagenome (GOLD analysis project Ga0209628, IMG submission 187285) | Cubitermes ugandensis P4 segment gut microbial communities from Kakamega Forest, Kenya - Cu122 P4 (SPAdes) (version 2) | ecosystem: Host-associated > Arthropoda: Insects > Digestive system >... | reverse complement strand
CCATAGTCAAGATCAGACAATCAGGATATGGTGTACAGTGCTGCCAAGTTTCAGCAGTCTAACACTTACTAATACCCTACAGACAAAAAAGTGCGGCAAATTTTGAAGTATCTACGTCCCTAATGTTCCCATTGGCTAAATTGGCTGAATTCCTAAAAATCTTATTTGGAACCGTGTGAAAACTCGAGGTCTAATATCCATTGGCCGACAGATTTATTTCCTGAAATCGTAAGTTTCTCTTCTGTAGACGCCATATTTCACCCGACATCCCCATGAAGTCATGTCACCTGTCACAATTTAGATCACGATATTTTGTATGAGCGTTTAGAATTGTCAGATATCGAGTATCCCAGCTGCAGATCATTTGACAAGCTGCTGCCTAACTTGACACTAACCAAACCGACGTCCGTTTTTATTTGTGACTCAGTCCCTACTACACAGACTTTCTAATGTGGTCTCCCTCCAATAGCGGATGTTAAGCAAAACTCTGGTAAAAATCTTGTTCTTAATTATAAACCAAACAATATAAAAGGTATCCATTCATCTAAATATTCCATACAGATCACCTAACCTGGGGTCAAAACTGGATGTACTTCCTCTACGCCATTCCGGAAGGAATTTGTGCGACCTAAGGGGGAACGGAAGAGGGAGAAAGACAAGAGGAACGGGAGATGAACAAGAATTATGTGGAGGAAACGAAGCGCAAATCAAGGCAACTGTCTCCGGTAACAACTCACTACTTCGCCCAGCGGACATCAACACAGTTCAGCAAGTGCTTTGACTCACCAACCCGGCACGGTTAGATAGAAATTGCCACGAGAAGTTCAGCGACCTGAACACTGTCCAAGGCTGAGTCCGCGCCTATACTTGTATGAAATATTGGAAAAACTTCCGAGCCAAGTTCCACCTGTTTCATCTCTTACACCCACGCGCGAGCATGTTGTCATCAGTGACAGGCAACTCGGTTAGGAGGGTAGTGCGAAAGGCAGAAGACACGGTTGTAGACAGGCAAGCCGAACCCACCCCTGCAATTAAAAATGTGATGATCATGTCCACAGTCAAGGTAAACGGCCTCCTCCAACCCAATATGTATTAATCACACGAAGCACTAGGCGTCTCCCAATGACGTGTCCGGGCCTCTGACAATGAGTAGCAACCCAGCAAACAGTCATCCAGAGCAGTCAAAGTCAAGACGGCTAGAAATTCTGTAGACCTTCAGTAAGAGAGGGGCGACTGAACTAAAATGTTGAGCCTGATCATGTGACCACGATTTGGCACTAGAAATTCCTTAACCATGTAAGACGCAAGAGACCTGGACCATCATCTTTCTATCTAAAGTTGAGTTAAAATTACTGCATAATATGGCAGACATTTACTGCACAATTTCTACCTGAAATACAGTCAAAAATAAGGCTGCAAATTTAAAAAATAGTATCAAAATTTCTAGAAATAAACAATGGTCAAGGCTTGCATACTCCTATATTCAACGTAACAAGCTGGCGTTCTTAATTTTAAATTTATGAAGAAACTGATGGTGGGGCATCCAGAGACTGTGAGGCAAATAACGTTTCACTAAATGTAGCGCGGTTCTCCTGTACATGTTCCAAGCTATTTGGATGATAGTTTGACACATCACCTCCATCTAATGTCTACTTTCTAAAGCACAAAGTTACATATCCACGCCCCACTGTACTTCATGAAGTATTTCTTAAGTACAAAAAATTTCAATTTTCTAAAATTAACTTTCTGACGTTAAAATATTGATATAAAAGAATTATATAAATGACGTTGAGTTGTTCATTTTTATATAACTCCCAACTCACACGCAAAACTGATCAACTGTCACTGTCCCCACCCGATATTAACAAGCATATTCTAAATAAAACGTTGGTTTTCGTGCTTCGTGAATTGTTACCGAATTCATTGAAAGCGAATGTGCTTGCGCGAAGTAACATTACGTCCTGCATCTGAATCACACAGTCAGTCATACCCTACTTTTCCGATTCCGTCGTACAGTGAGACGTGGACTGCACAGTGCTACGGACACACAGTTGTGATTCAGAATCTAAGTCACAAGTAACACGACTTACATTACATGGAGCGTATCAACGATAGCAATAAGGCTAATGCGCAGGCTGTAATAATCTACACGAGATTCGTTTTAAAATACCGGTCTTTATATTTCGACTGGGTGGACTTCCAATTAGGTTAAAGTCAGTGTCAAAAATTAACACAGTATACAGTGCCACTATTATCGTTTGTTATTACATTACTTTTTGTCTCTTTTCATGGATACGTTTGTTCACAGAGCCCAACTGGTGTACGCTATGAAGAAATTGCGTGTATTTATTGCGTTCACACTTGCTGCATGGCTGCACCTCAGTTTCAGGTAATCCATTTTGGAATCTTTGTTCACACAGGCAGTGCTGTTGTACTAAAAGCTCTGGAATATCTTTTTAATTCACTTATATTCTGATAACAAATTGTTTTAATCGATAGCTATTTTCTTCCAATGCACCAAATATTCATCTTGTAACTCACTAATATTACGCCCGACATGTTCATATTATGCGTGTTCATGACTGAAAGCTTTCCTCGGTTACAGTGACTTTCATTTATGGCGCTGTAATTTGTGTGCGACAGTTCAGGTGTACTAAAACACATAATCGTTATTTCGTATGCCCGCTCATTTATCCTATCATGTACACGTTTGATATAAGAGCTTTGTGCAAGGTTTTCTTTAATTTCTCGTTGTTATATCCCGCGTCTTGTTCATACGTGCTCCTTTGCATTATCCTGGTTTTTCGAAACTCCGTCAATATTGCCACCGTCCTTTTCTTCCCTTTCAAAGACCTAATTGGCTCGCGCCGGTTTGCATATCCTACCTCAGGGAATATTTACGTGTAGGCTGTATCAGACGGACTCCTCAGTGTCAGCACTAGCTACTGATAATACATCGTTTATTTTATTTGCCACTTATTTCAAATTTAACACTAACTTTCAACAGTCACAAACTGAAGTTAACACGGCTTTTTTTTTAGTTACAAGACCAGCACACGACATTTACCTCCTTTGGGTGCTACCGCTAACGTTGAACACTTCTCCATCACCAATGACACTTTCTCTTGTGATTTCCTACTCCCGCCCTCGAAAAATGATATAAATAACACCTCTAGAAGTCAGTTATGGTTGGACCGTCAGTTGCACTTGTCACATACTGTCTCTTAGCACATAAAGCTCAGCCCATTCTGCATACTGCCCACACCGCTGCGTACTAAATATAAACCCTATATGAATTGTCGTGTTAAACTCAGAAGATGTTTTTCTGGTCCCTCTCTTCTAAACACGACAACAATTTAAAAGCAGCTGCAAATATATCTTGTACACAGTTCAATTGCAATCAGTAATAAGACTGTGTGAAGAAGCCTACTAACTGAAAGAAAAGTGAATTTATTCTGTAAAGAATCGTTTTGTTTTTTACTTACGAAGCAACCTGGAATGTTGCGTTTTCAGAGATTTTAATGGAACTTGAATTTTCTCCACATATTTTCGAAAAATACTGAAATATCAAATTTAATATTTATCTGTCCTGTGTGGGACGAGTTGTTTCATGCAGACGGACGGACGGACAGACAGACAGACAAAAGGAACCTAATAATCACTTTCGCTATTTTGCGAACGCGCCCAATAATGACATAACAACCGTGAATATCTTCTCAAGGCATACTGGAGATTGGGCGATAGGTAACAAACGAGATTTGATAGATAAATTACGTGCGCTATAATAAGTATGATTAAGAATAGATATATATATTATGAACATGATAGATGGTGCATCTACTTTTACACAACAGATCAGGAAACTATTCATGTAGCCACTCTGAAACTGAAAGACGCCACGATTCCGTATTGCAGTAAGAATACGTTTGAGAGCTTCAGGTGTGTACTTGGTATTAAAGTAAATATAAGGCACCTGCGCATTAAATGAACGTAAAATGGAAATGATACGATCAACAGATTCTTGGGCATGGAGAACAGCATCAAGTGTTCTCAGCTTCAATAACTCAGTCCTTTTAAATCCAAGTAAAGAGCACAGATTCCACACCAAAAGGAAACCACGTGGACCGCAGACCGGTCTGGGTTCTTTGGGGAGAAGGATCCTGGCCTCTGAAGGAACTCAGACCATCAATCCTCTGTCCCCTAACCAGTTGCCTGGACATTGACCAACAGCACTATCATAACTGCCGTCCGAATTAGTAATTTCATTCCATAAATTTTTCCCGTGTGACTTTTCTCAATTTACCAGATAATTCTCAATTGTGTGGGTTATGTTCTGCATTAGGCAGATCTTCCGGTACGAATTTCTTCTGGACGTCTGACTCTACTTTATACAAATATTTTCAAAATATAATTTAAAATTTTTCAATTCCGGACTCCCTACAGTATAGGTGTTGTCTGTTTAATGCAATCAAGAAATAACTGCACATCCAGTAACTTCACTCCTCAAAACATAAAATTTCCCTCTCCTCCCGTTCAGATAACACGTAGACATAATTTCAGCCCGTAAGATAACGGCAGGACGAAATGAAGTCACATGGAGCAGTATATGTCCAGCTCAACTCAATCTTAATCTCAGCAAAGGATGGTATAGTTGGTTAGCTTCACGCAATGGGCGCCTTGAACCAGGAAAAAGTTGCCTGTAACCAGTTAATAGGAGGTGGGTGGGGTTTGTGTCCCGGTACCTTGCAGATGGAAAATAGAAATATCTCTTGCCTAAGTCAGAAATCCAAACACTATTCGTAGCTTGTCAGGCCAGGAGCCAAGTCACGTTACAAAATGCGATCTGCGGACCGCGACACGCAGGACTTCAGATACACAGCTTACTTGAAAATTACAATGCACGCACGAATACGCTGAAAAAAAACTCAAGAAGAATGTGCGAAAATAAATTTCTGAAGTTGGGTTCTAAATTTTACTTAATAATGAATAAGACATTGGGGTTCGAACAGTCACTAAGCTGTACTACAATAAACACTTGGTTCCATTACGTCCACTGAACTTAACATAGACCAAAAGCGAAATTGCTCAAATCGATGATCTGCAACAGGGTTACCGACTAACGACTCGTCTCTCCTCAATTCTTGTCGAAGAATCATGATCAAAATGGGAAAGTCCCAACACACCAATTTCAAAAGTTTATGAATTTGATTTTAGACATCCCGATGTGTTATAGTAAGAGCAAAAATGAAATAATTAGTACGTCGAACACATCAGTGTTTATTGTTGATAGCAGTAGGCAAAATGTTTCGACATTTAAAGTGTCATCATCAGGCCTTCTATTTGAAACAAGTCTTTAAAATAATGCGTACATTACTGGGATCCCATTAATCAACACTATACTCCAATCCACAAAGCAACAATCAAATGAAATCTACACTTATACGTAAGGGTATCTCCTTTATAGCAGTAGCAATTCGTACAATAGCCAGTGTAACACATCCGTTACTCATACTGTCTCAGGAGTCGTTTAACAGCAATAAAATTTTATCCCCATAGGCATCTAAACATCTAAATGATTAACGACACAGCTTAAGGGGCAGCCGTCAAGCTTTAAACTCCGTCCACGCTGCAACTCGCCAAGGTCAAAAACCTAAGTGATATCGCAGGGAAACACGATATCGTATGATATACCACAAGCGCCTCCACCCTCGTACGAGAAAATAACAGTATCAACCTATCTATGGTCATGCTTTTATCAATATTTTTATACCATTAATTTCCTGAATATTCCTCTTGTGTTTTACTAGTGTACGATTGTGTAGGATTTCTGTAACAATCTCACTAGGTTTGGTACACGTATGAATCCAGCCATGTTAACAGAAACGTGTCTAACAATAACAAGCTAAATGGTATATATGTATATCGTAAAACACAACTATATTCTTTGCAGTATGTTTACTAATACTAAGGCACAGCTACATGTTTCGGCCATCAATGTTGGCCATCTTCAGGTTGTACATGAGGAACTTATCAATAAGCTATACCAATGTGTGTGGGGAGTTTACAGGTTGTGGGGTGGGGTGGGGTGCGAGATCTCGTTTGTGTCGGAGAAAGGGGCGTGGACTGGGGCTGTTTAGGGTTCGTGTTAAAGTAACATCCATGTCTACGAGTATTTACAGCTATGTCTAGAAGTGGGTTACATATTGAAATGTACAATGGTATATTGGTAACTATATTATCTATGGATTAAGTCTAAAGTGCTACGTTATTGTATACACAGTATTTTACATATTTGGGTCTTATTGTTTAATATCTCTTCTGTAAGTCTCTACCTTATGTGCTGAATACTATGTACACTCTCCTTTACCTGCAATCCACTTGCTAAAAATGAACTGAACAAACTACGTACAGTGCCCTTGAATGGGTGCTGACATCTATAATGTAGGTGGGAGATGTCACCGAGATCTTCTGTATTGTTTAGGTAGGCGGGTAGGAGGCCTGCTGGGGGCAGGTCTCGACCTGTAAACTGTTATAGGGCAGAATATAAGAGATCGCGTCATTTTAACAACGTGTGTGTATCTAGAAGTAAATATAACAGCATGTTTAAACACGAATTATGTCTCCTATGTGGACGGCATTATTTATGCGATGATGTAGACCTTTGAGGTCGCCGGTACCAGCAGAGGGTAAGAATAGCTGTGAGGATACAGTCCTTGTGGTCTTGCTTATCTGCGTGTATGGGGGCCTTGTGAACTGGTCACTGGTACTATATTATTTTCACTATCACTGTTATGTAGATCGTAGCGTATGCTGGACAGATTACTCGTATGTCACTATTGTAACACTGTTCTCACTAGTATTACTCCTGATGTCATCAGTGTCATCAAAATGCCCTCCTTTCAATATTTCCTTTATCTTCGGGAACAGAAAGAAAAGTCACTGTGGGCTAGATCCGGTGAATAGGCAGAGTGTTCAAACACAGTTATTTGTTTAGTAGCTAAAAACTCTTCTTTGCTTTTGTTCTTCGGTGAGCTCCTTTGGGACCATTTTTGCACACACCTTCCTCATGTAAAAATCTTCAGTTAAGATTTTCCTAACTGTTTCTCTGTCGATGTTCACTTGCTCTGCTATGCTCCTGACAGTCAGCCGACGATTTTCACGCAAATTTGACGAATTTTTGCAATGTTTTCTTCAGTTCTGCTTTTTGCTGGCCGTCCTGATCTCTCTTCGTCAGTGACACTTTCTCTTCCCTCAGAAAAACGTTTCACCCACTTGTAAACTGCTGTTTTCTTCATAGTATTATCCCCGTAAACTCGCACTAACATCAACATCAACTAACAACAAGAAATTTAATTTTCGTTCGTTGTTGTAATACAAGCTCCGACATTCTCGCGGCTGCACACCAAAACACACGCAGACATTAATAGATGCCACTCAGAAAGAGACTGTCATAGATCAACAACAACACAGCTGTGAAACGCTGATATGTCAACGTCATCAAACCATGCTAAGGCTTTTGTCCAGTGCTGCCACTGGTGGCGAGTTCGTGAAATTTATTGACCAACCACGTATACCATTTAGCTTGTTCTTGTTATTTTGACAACACAACAGGAATGACACACCTCAAAATTAGAAACGTGTCTAACTAAAACCAATAGCGGAGTCAGTTTAGGCAAATATTTGTCTGATATATTTCCTGATAAGAATGATTTGAAGCAAGGACATGATGTATCGCCATTGCTTTTCAACTCTGTTTCCGAATATCACATTAGGAACGCTTAGAGAGACCAAGAGAGCTTGATATTAAATGGTACACAGGAGCTTTTGTTTAATGCTGATGATGTTAAAATAACGGGCGGAAGGACACAAACTATTGAAAAACACTCTCAGTAGGTTTAGTAGTAAATGATCAGAAAACTGGGTACATGGTCATGTCTCGAGACCAAAAGACAAGAAAAAATCACGGTATAAATTAAGGTAAGGGTCGAACAGTTCAGATATTTGGAACAACACTAACAAATCAAAATTTTTTCATGAAGGGATTAAGAGCAGATTGAAGTCAGGGAATGCTTGTTACGATTCGGTGCAGAATCTCTTGTCTCACAGGTTTATATCCAAAATTGTAAAGATAAAGATATACGAAAATTAATTTTGCATCTTATTTTCTAAGGGTGTAAAACATGGTCCCTCAAATTGAGGGAGGATCATAGGTTTAGTATGTTCCAGAATATGATGCTCAGCAAGATATTTGGACCTCAGATGGACCAGGTAAGAGGGACGTGGGGCAAACCATATAACAAAAACCTTGATGACTTGTAACATTCTTCTTCTTTTGTGCCACTGCGGCCCAGCGCGAGCCACGGCCTCCTCGTTTACTAGATTTCCAGATCACACACAACGGCGCACCACAGCCGGTAGGACTCCTCTGGACCAGTGATTATCTCGTCGCAGAGACCCCTATCTGAAAACAAATTACACTCACAAGAGACAGACATCCATGTCACCGGCGGGTTTCGAACCAACAATCTTAGTAAGCAAGCGGCAGCAGACAAACGCCTTAGACCGCGCGGCCACTGGGACCGGCGATTTGTACCCTCCCCCAATATTGTTCGAGGAATCATACGAAAACTAATGAGATGGGCTGGATATGTGGCACGTAAGGAGGGAGATGAAGTTCATGCAAAGTTTTGGTGGGAAGACACGATGAAAGGAGTCCACTTGGAATACGTAGTCTTACATGGAGATTAATAATAATAAATGGGTCATCCAGGAGGAATTGGTTAGCGCTGATTGGATTGTTCTGCCGCAAGATAGGAACAGTTAGCGGCCGTTTGCAAATGCGGTAATGAACTCTCGGGTCCATAATATGTAGGGCATTTCTGGACTAGCTTAGGACCTGTTGCATTTTCGGAAAGGACTCTATTCCACTGAGTTGGTTAGTTAGCTAGTTAGTTAGATTTTGTTTGTTTGATACATCTTCACTCCCCGCTGGATCTTCATGAATTTAAGTAGGAAAAACCAAAGGTTTAAAGTTTCGAAATTCAACTTTCTGAAGTTACGAAGTCAAAATACGTTTTATTCAGTCATGTTGAGTTTCTCAGGTTTTAAATAACTCCTAATTCGTACACAAAACCCGATAAAAAGAAGACAAGGTCTTCGCCCGCTTTGGACACGCATATACTAATCAAACTGATTGGTTGCGCGCTTCGTCAACTTTTAAAGAATTTCATGAAAGTGACAGCGCTAGCGCGATGTAACGTCATGCCCTGGATCCACAAAACACAGTCAGTCGGTCCTACCGACGGATGCCGTCGTTCAGTCAGACGTGGACTTCACAGTGCTACGGACACACAGTTGTGATACAGAAGCTACGTCACCAGTAACACTACTGTACAGTACATGGAGCGTATCAAGGATACCACTAAGGCTAATGCGTCAGGCTGTAATAATCTACACGAGAATCGTTTTAAGATACTTCTCTTTATATTTCGACTGGGCGGACTTCCTTTTAAGTTAAAGTCTGGGTCCAAAATTAACGCAGTTTATAGTGCTACACTTATCGTGTGTTTTTACATTACTTCTCTGTGTATTTTTATGGATACGTTTGTTCCTGGGCACGTTCTGGAAGACGCCATGAAGAAATTGCGTTCACTTATTGGATTTATACTCATTACATGGATGCATCTGAGTTTCAGGTAATCCGCTTTGAAATATAATTGTGTGGACAAATAACAGTCTCGTTCTGGTACAGGTACTGGACGATTTTTATAGTCACCGACACGTCGTTAAGTATGTACATAAATGTCTAAGTGGACGCTTTTTACCGTCTAGTCAAGTAAAAATTCTCCTCTGCAGCTCTGTTCCACATGTACACTAACTTGTAATTTCAAGACCAAGTGCTTCCCTCGGTTACAAATTACGTTTCTTGACGGCACTGCATAATGTCTGCGATAATTCGGCTGTATTAATATGTATAATCTGCATTAATACGCCCGGTCATTAACAGTATCACATATTTGTTTTCATACAACAGGATCTTAAAATATTTGTTTGAATTGTCGTTGTAACTTACTACATCGTATTCATACGCGCCCCTCTGCACTAATGGCGTTTATCCAGTTTATATTAATATGCGCACATCCCCATTTTAGCATTGCGGTTCTCTAATTTGGTGTAAGCCTACTTCTAACCTGAAATATGTAGGTATTCTCTACACAGTACG
>Ga0209628_10004344_pt1 | contig 10224 bp, 13 predicted proteins | sample TergutCu122P4_FD_187285 | JGI IMG/M metagenome (GOLD analysis project Ga0209628, IMG submission 187285) | Cubitermes ugandensis P4 segment gut microbial communities from Kakamega Forest, Kenya - Cu122 P4 (SPAdes) (version 2) | ecosystem: Host-associated > Arthropoda: Insects > Digestive system... | reverse complement strand
TATATACGACGTTAGCATTTCTGGCTTTACTAGGAGCTCCATATATATACGACATTAGTAGCCTAAGGGTTAATATTATTAAATGGCAAGTGAAATTTAATCCGGTAGCCTAAGGGTTACGAAAATCTTATGCGGTTGAAGAGGAAACTACATGAATCACATGTTTATGTCACTGTCATCAGGCCATACATATGACTGATGGTGTGACAGTGACATCACTTTCTGCTAGCCTCCTCCAGAAGTGTGGCCATAGACCATCTACACCAAATCACATAAAACTGAAAATTATCATGCAAATTCAAAAAGTGCAGTAAATTTTCAAGTTGTGTTAAAGCAAAATCACGAAAACGGAAATTGCATAAAACGAGACCCGTCTGTATCCAAGGTATAACACCGTACACTACAAATTATATGATGCATGTAAACCACGTAAAACGGTACCCGTTAGATCTTATCATGCCTTATTTCTCACACCTGGCAGCAAGAGCCCCAAAGTGTCCCGAAAGTCAGAAGTAAAAAATTTTGTAAATACAACAATGGGACCAATTAAAAGAAAAGTTAAATGCACAGGTGTCTCTGAGTTCAGCAAAAAATGAAAACGTTCTAGTTTGTGTAAAAGCTTGGAGAGAACATTAAGTTTCATTACTTCAAAAGCAAGAACAAATTTATGCTGCCCTCCCCACTATTTAACAGAACCATTCCTATCTTAGGCTGACACTTCAAAACTGTTATTTATTTTTCTACATAAGTCTCTAACAAAGAGTCAAGAAACCTTACTAAGCACACACAATTCTTGTGACAAGCTGTTTGCGACACTAATCTCTGTGAAAAACTGGCATCATGCATGATCAAAAAGTGATTATCAAAACACATTATTTTTCTGGCAGTTGCTATGTGGCTGTACAGAGAAAATATTCCCTACGGAAGGGGTCTCAAAACTCAAAAAACACTACCTGGGTCAAATGTGTAATTCTAAAATTTGGGCCACACATCATTTTAAGTAATAAAGAGTGTAGGCTATTTCTACATTCATCAAAATTAAACAAGCCATTAAGCATACTGAAATCAAAATATTATTTTTATAACTATATATAAAATATTACTGCATTATTATCTTGTGACATGTTGCACATTATCATCCACAGACAGCAAACATTCTTAAGTCTTCAGGCCCACGACAGATACTTTATATTGGGAAATCATTTGACGAGAAGCTGAGTCATATTCCATAGCTGGAATAGGCTCATTGAGAGAGCTGTAAAAAATGAACTGCCAGACTGCGAGGAGATCCTTGCTCTAGAGATTTCTGCCTGTATTACACCAACAAGAGGCACCATTTCCCAGCTTGCCACAAAGTCTGAAGAAATGGGAATTCATAATATCCCGAACAGTCCCATGAAATCAGTACCCAGTACTCTTGGGAAAAACTAGGTCCATAGGCTGCAACTTTAACATTCTATCATCTCCCAAAGCACTTTTTATTTCACCAAACCATGCAAGCAGACATGCACTTATCAGCAACCTCACACAACATAAAAACATGCAATGAGACTGATTTAAGAGCTCCAATGGTTTCTTCAAGTGAAGCACAGTCACCACTAAATAAACAAATCAAGAAATACAGCGTGCAAAACTATGAAATAATAAAATGCAAACCACGCATCATTCCAATTAAGCACATCATGCTTGGATGTAAGGAAGTGAAGAACATATCAGTAAGCATGAATGTAAGCACAAAAGTTAAAGCATACATCACATGCAGGTAGTAGACATTGAAATTACACACACACACACACCCTGAGATTCATACCAACTGATAATACTACAACAATAAATACAGTAAATAATCCAGTAACATCAAACATTTCACTTCAAAATTCAACTCATTTCTTCACTTAAAACTTATGCAATACCCAGCAAGTCATAAGAAGATTTTAGCATTTTGTCAGTCTATACACACTTATGAGGTGAGAGAGTTCTAAGCAGAACACACAAAGTCCACTTTCCCAATGCACAGATATGACAATTGGATTTCCTAGTATTGAATGTTTCTGTTTTTTTCAATCCAATTAAAAATTAAATGAACTCAGCCATTTTCTACTTGTTAAGTGATCATACATACTCAGACAGCAGCATGAATTTTACCACAGACTGCAAGACCTACAGTCCAAGCAAACACTTTGATGTCACAGTGTTCTGTGACCACTGTAGCACACAGAGTTTGCTTTGTTCAAAAAGCAAGAAGTTTAACACGTTGATTTATTTATATTCCAAATTCAGTTCAACATTTACTTTATAATAAACATGGTGTTTCATGAACTGCTCCTTGTTACAATTAACAGAGTTCAACTGAGAAGGAAACATCAAAACACTGTGTAATACAATGCATGATTTGCCCGCAATCAGTGCCGAACTTGCTGATGAGTCATTTGCACAGTTAACAAACTGTGGGGATCAGCAGGGTAGTGAAAGAAGATTCTGCTCACTCAAATCATTTGCCCTAAGGGTTGAATTTTTGTAATAAGATATAGGGGTGTTCAAGAAGTTGCAGGTCAAAATGCAACTGTGACATGACATGTAATAGTACAGATGTTATTAACATGGTACAGACATGCACACTTCTTTTTAACACAAACTCCATCTCCACACTGACGCATTTGTACCCATCGGAAACTAGCACAGGCAAGCCCTTAGCAAAGATATCTACACCAAGTGCCTGGAGCAGAATGATAAAAAAAAAAAGGCTTTCTGAAAGGCCCAAAAAACTGAGTCTTGAGGTACCAGGTCTAGACTGCACGATGAATGTTGCAAAACTTCCCACCCGTACTGCACCAAACACTATCTGGTAATCTGGGCTGTGTAAGGTGTTGCACTGTTACAGTTGAAGATGACACCATGGTTCTGCAGCCCCAGCTTCCTTCGTCGCATAGCTTCTCGGAGTCTGACCAGCAATTTGCAAAAGAACTGATTGCCTCACCTCTGGGGAGGAAGCTGAGTCTCTCAAAAAGTTTGGTGTGAGTGATCAATTGGTTCCATGCACCTGATGTGGATTTATTCTTTAAGAGCTTTCAAGCTCTAGTTCCCCATGGGGACAAATGCCGTAACTATTGCTTAATTTCAAAGTAAAACCTTAATTAAACTCCATTAACTTTCCCAGGTGTGTGGCTAGCTAGCTGTGCTGCTAGGGATGGATAAGGCGACTGGACCGCAGGCATAACCCAGGCAGTTGAATGCATGCTAGCAGTAGCCTTCGGAAATAAACTATTCTGATTCGAGTACCACTATCGGCATATTTCTTTATGTAGCCCAGGCAGGTGAACGCATGCTAGCAGTAGCCATCGGAAATAAACTATGTTGATTCGAGTCCCACTATCAGCATATTTCTTTATGTAGCCCAGGCAGTTGAACACGTGCTAGCAGTAGCCTTCGGCAATAAACTATGTTGATTCGAGTCCCACTATCAGCATATTTCTTTATGTAGCCCAGTCAGTTGAACACACGCTAGCAGTAGCCTTCGGAAATAAACTACACTGATTCGAGTCCCACTATCGGCATATTTCTTTACGTAGCCGAGGCAACACACAAACACTCACAAAAGACAGACATCCATGCCCTCGGTGGGATTCGAACCCACAATTTCAGCAGGCGAGGGGCCGTAGTCTGCCCGGCCACTGGGACCAGCAAAGTATTGCAACTACGCATAGAAAATGAAAATTAATACTTTAGTCCTTGAAAGGGCTGTTTTCAGAAATTGACCGCTTTAATAAGAAGCCCAGAACCCTTCTGCTTTGACCACTAATTTCATTCGTCGTGTCATGGACTCAATCAGTGATCGAATGTAACACTGAGACGAAGCAACTTCATCCCCACACGTCTGACACAAGGGCCCATAGCTCATCGCTATTTCTGGGAGGGAGGACGCCAGGTTTCCTGCATTGTCCTTTTCACCTCACTCCACACATTCTCAATGGGATTCATATCAGACACTCACAGTGGCCAGTCAATGAGTTCAACGTCGGCCTGCCGCGATAGCCATTCTTGAACCACACGAGAACCATGAATGGAGGAGTGATCTTGCTGTAATTGGATTATACCATTGGGATAAAGCATCCATACAGAGGGCACCATTACATTCTGCAAAATGTGCTGAAACTGCAGGCCATCCAGGTGACCCTCTATACGATGGAGAACTCCAGCCCCTTCATGGGAGATCCAGTCCCAACAGTGGAAAGACACACAACCACTGTGTTTGCAGGTAGACATATACCGCGGGTTGTAATGCTTTCCCTGAGGTCTGTAAACTAAAACCAGCCCATCATTTGCTGAGCTAAATGTAGATTCATAAATGAATATGACTCTATCCCAATTGTGATCTACAATGCTTTCAGCAAATGCAAAACGGTATAGTTTATGTTCATCAGTGAGAAGCTCCTTCACCACAGCATGCTGTGCCCTGAGACCTGCTGCCTTAAGTCTCAAAATAATCATGTCTTTTTGCCCAGCAAAGCCAGTAGCAGCTTCAAGATCCCTTGCACTGAAGAAAGGGTTTCTCTCAGCTTCGGCTACTAATGCAGCATCCTGAGCTGGGCAGGAAACGCACCATAACCCAGTTCCCTTGCGCCTTCCAACTTGCCCTTCCCCCCAGTATTTCCGTAGTCATTCCCTTGCAGTAGACATGGGAACACCATAGAGTTCCCCGGCAGTGCTGGCAGACAAACCTCCCTTCTCAGCAAGAGCGATGACATGTTCGCGAATAGACCTGTCATGGTGAGCCATCGTGATGAGAATGAAGAATGTGTAGCTTAAACCAGTGCTGACACACAGCGAATAACGGCACTTTCATTTTTATGACAGTATTTGTCTTGTAGAGGGATTCGGCCTCCACTCAACTCAGGGTTAATGACTGTATTGTCACAGCCAGGTCAGTTTTCAGCTTTTGGTAATTCCCTACCCTCCTTTTTCAACCATGACCAGCAGCAGATATCCTGTTTCATACACAGTTCTAAAATTGTGAATTTCCATAATGCAGTTGTGGAAGACATTCCCTTCATTTGGCAGAAAATTGAAAGAAACCTGACTTAATTTAATTATGAACTTGTTTTGAAAGCTGAAATTAGAGCTGCACATTTTCCAACAGTATTTCACTCCCCCACCCAACCCCTGAAACAAAGTGACAGCAAAACCACCCTGGGTCCCAAGCACACCCATTATACTCGCACACTCAACAATACCCTTCAGTAAATGTTTTCAATCGAATGGATACATAAAGAAATATGCCGATAGTGGGACTCGAAACAACATAGTTTATTTCCGAAGGCTACTGCTAGCACGTGTTCAACTGCCCGGGCTACATAAAGAAATATGCTGGTAATGGGACTCGAATCAACATAGTTTATTTCCGAAGGCTACTGCTAGCACGCGTTCAACTGCCTGGGTTACACCTGGGGTCTGTTTGCCTCATCCATCCCTAACGGCACAGCTAGCTAGCCTCACACCTGAGAAAGTTAATGAAGTTTAATTAATGTTTTAATTTCAAATTAAGCAAATGTATTGTTGTCTTCAGTTAATATATACGCGGTGTGATTGAGTGTAATGAATGGAAGACAGAGAAACGCCACGTATGCGCAAATATGGGGTAAGTAAAATGATTCGAATTATGATGGCAACTGTACCGCATGTCACTTCTGGTTTGGGACTTAGAAAATTTCAGGCCAATGGATTTTTGTTCGACAGAGTGTACCATAAATTACTATCACATTACTGTAAGCAGTATGTTTCCATCTCAATCAAATCCACTATGTACGATATTTGTGAAAGTGTTCTCCACCAATGCAACAAAGTGTACATGGAAATTCCACTGAAGTACTGGGTTAAAAACCTAACCAATCTGCACACAGGAAGAGTCTTGTACATATATAAATTACAGAACCTCAGGTGCAGACTGCCAGTAATATGAAACTGCTCTGAACATTTTTAAAGTATTTAAAATCCAACATTAATGCATACCTTCTTGCCTGATGCTGCACCTACTTTAGATTTCTTGGTACCCCGCACCTTCTTCATCCTGTTCTTACGCTCTTTACGCTGCTTGCGCGTGGCCTTCTGCTTCTCAAAAAGTCCATGCTTAAAGAAAAAACAATTACATCTAAGAAATTATACTTTATACGACACTGTCTTGTGGGATGCCATGTAGAACAGTAAAAAGTTTGCTAATATTTTTGAGAAACTTGCTGCCTGCACCTTCAATGAAGACAGCAGGTTCCACCAAAATGTCAGGAAATCCCATGGGATATGGTTCTATTCACTGTCTCTATCACAACAGACAAGCAATGAAACCAAAGAGTCCTATTAAGTATATGCAACTAGGTCTACAGTGAATAATCAATTACCACACATGCTTTACATCATTATTACCAAGTATAGTAGTAATATAAAGCATCCATCACAAAATAATTATCTCCAAGTTCATGGCATAAATGCCCAATGCTGTAACATCAACCATCGGGCCCAGATTGCTTTCTCACTCCAACCTGCTCCAACCCTTGAAACCACTTCAAAAATTACTATTACCATCTTATCTCAACTGAATCAGGAATCTAATGCTTCTTAAAATTGCCCCTACACCATTAACTACAAACAACTCAAAACAAATAATTTGATTACTGGTATTAGTGCCATAATAGTATACAAAAGGGAGGTGCAGGGTATTCTAATGTACACTGTACAACCCACATCTATTCCAAGACATAATTTCATGCGAGGTCTATTACAGGCTCTCACATTGTGTACATATAATGATCAGCCTACATTAGATGTTACCTCATAAGTAATGGTTAGAGACACAAGGCCTTTGACACCAAAGAAATGTAAACAATGAAAACTTGGATGAGAATGAGTGTTCTAACTATTGCATGTTAATGTACAAATAAAACAGCTACAGTTCTCATTTCACAGTGCCTTGAACAATTGTGTTACAGTTCGATTCTGACAAATTTATTGACCAAAGATTCCATTAACATCACCCAGACTTCAACATTTCTGCTGGCAGTGGGATGAAGTGGAAAGACAGTAGCCAGCCCCCATTCCTCATGTTCAATCATTTTCTTGCAGAATGACAACAAACAACTGTCAATTGGAACAAACCTTGGTAATAAAAGAACTTTGTACATACCCTTGCTAACCTATATTTAGGTTCAAACTTCATTGCATAGTCCATTGTGTCATAAATGAGGGCAAACCCCGTTGATTTTCCGCCACCAAAAGCTGTGCGAAAACCAAAACAGAACACTAAATCTGATGTAACTTTGTACATCTTTGCTAGTTTCTCTCTAATTTCGGTCTTCTTAACAGATGGTTGCCCTGGATGCAGAACATCCACAACCTGCAAAAGAAAGCCATGAAATTAAATTATCAACACCTGCTTCATCATCAGCCACGATACTTCGAAAAGGTTGTATAATATTCACAGGCATTGTAAATGTGTAAATAAAATAAAAACTACGTACTAACCATCTGTTTCCGACACAAAAGCCGGTTCGTCATGAACTTTCTAGTCCTGATGGTTGCAGTACCTTCACTCTGAAACATTCAAAGATAGGTTATAATAAATGGTGAACAAATACTTCAATATGGTAATATAGTTTTCAACCGTCCTTCTTAATTACACTGTTCTCACCGCATCAGAATTACTGAAATTCCGTCTTGTGTGAAACGAATAACATAAAACAAGCTTAACCCTACGTGTCATGCCCCCACATAACGTTTAGATTCTCAGTACTGAAACACCCCCAGTGTTCATGGAAATGTAATGATGTTGTTAAAAACTGTATTAACTACAACTTACTAAGGGTCTTTCTTTCATCCACACAACGATTGCTGTAATAACTACAGATTTAAAGCACAAAAATTACGTACCATCTTGTCACCTCGAGACTCCACACTCTCCAAGAAGCGCTATCTACTTCCTCTTCCGTGATTTCGTCATAGCTGTTGAAAATGGCGTTGATTTCTGAGGGCCGAGAGTATTCTTCTCCTTCAAAACGAATCAGACTTGACCAAACTCAACATCTATCAAATTCAAACGTGGAATTGGATTTCGGAGCATTTTCTGCACCCATGAAGAATGTACACGAAGTCATCGAAGGTGAGTCTGGTGAAAATATGTTGGATTAATTGTCGGACTTTTCAGGCCAAAGATGGCGGATTTCTGGCCATTAGCTCTTTTTCTCGATCGTCTCCATTGTGGGGGCGGGGCTGCCATGACAGCGGTAAGGCCGCGTTGTGTTTTGTACCAAGTTGAAAATCGCTACAGGCTGGAGTTATTTTTCTTGGCTCATATCGTTACGCGGTGAATGTCACGAACATTGTACAGATAAAAAGTGACTGCTCTGAACAGTTTCGTAAATCTAAATTCGTACAGCGACATGTTTCAGTTGACAGATTCTTAACATGTGGCCCTACTTGTAATAGGGTAACGTCAAAGGAATTATTGTCGGCTTCAGTAGCACTTAAAATTAGAAAGCGTATATGAATTTATAGTAGTAAATATTTCAAAATAAAAATACAGCCTTTAAATTGCGTGGTTGTAAACTACGTCATTTATAAAGTGTGTTCACAACTCACAGTTTAGTCGTGTATATATTTTAGGCGAATACACCGTCAATGCTGAGGAGCTGAAGAACGGAGACTCCGGATTCAGCGAAATGGCACCGGACAGGAGCACAAGCCAAGCAGGCACTTCAGTGGCAGGCGCTTCTACACACAGCAGTCAGAAGTCAGATGATGGAGGGTATGTTCAGTGAATTTTTTTTAAGGCCAGTGTTACCAATATTGCTGTAATAATGTACCTGTAACAGATAAGACAGTATATCCATTCTATAAACATGCTTTTACATTTTTTCCCCTGTTGCACCTGTAAAATGATAAATGTTACTGAGATTATATATTTTATTACCATAAAATTTTATTGATAGCATATTTTTGCCAAAAGTGTTTTTTATTGTGTACTTCACAACCTGTCTGAGGAAGCAATAAAATATGATGTTAAAAGTCTCTCCTACTATACATTCCCTGCCCCCAGATTCAAAACAAAATTAAACAAAGAATATTGACTATTTTGATCCCCTTTTGGCTATCAAAAATTTTAACAGTGTATTTTGGACATTCCCCAATTTTTGTAATTCAAAACTAATTTGAAATGTTTACTGCAGTGAGTAATGAATCAGAAGTAGGAAAGAATGATGAAAGATCCTGAACTCTGTTGTTATTGTAAGCCTGTCCCATAAATATTTAATTTCATCAGAACCGTAATGGAAGAACATCATTGTGTATGCCTGTTTCTTTAAGTTTTATTCCTGCTGATTCAATTAGGCGTGAGTTGACTTGGAGTTGGTAGTTTTCATTGTACAATCTTGTGTGTGACACTTTTTTTTTTTTAAATCATGACTGCAGTATTTAATCATCAGACATTTATGACAGTTGTAGTTCTGCACTGACTAGTGATGATGTTCAGCTACCTCAGGAAGACAGTATAGAAAGGTTGCAGTATGTTACTGCTGCATCATGCACTAATATGCCATGCCATTTTAAATTTAGTAGTTAGTAGTTTGGAGAGTTTAATAGCAGCAGTGTATTTGAAGATTCTGGTCGTCTGGGATGTGATGCTTGATAAGCAGTTCCTGATTGTCATCAGGAACTGCTGGTCCAGTGAGATAGCATCACATCCTAGAAAACCAGAATCCCCCATCATGCAGCACATTCTTTTGAGGTGGTCGGTCTATTGCGGAACATTAGACGGCAGGACTTTATTTATTGTGGAGGAGGGGAATGTCTTGAAAAGTAATTGCCAGAAAAAAATGTTTCTAATAAACTGAATCAAATAAGCAGTGCTTTAAATGTGACATCACTGCAACTTATGTTTTCTGAAGAACTTTTCATGTTAAAGAGCACGCTTGCACAACTCCATGGTGCAGTCAGACAGTTTTTGGATACTGGCCATGAGATGACAATTCTGCTGCAGCTGCTGCTGAATATGGATAGAGTAGAGGCTGCTGTCATTCCTTGCTTGGAATAAGCCTGTAGCATGTGTGATTAAGTAGTGTCTTGGTTAAGTACAAATGTGTGTTGTTTGATTTGTGAGTTTGCTGTACTTAGGAAATAGCAGATGTGGAAGAAGGCGTGTATGCATTTTTTTTTTTTTAACTGGGAAAAGTTCTACGTGTTGCT
>Ga0209628_10004343_pt1 | contig 10225 bp, 11 predicted proteins | sample TergutCu122P4_FD_187285 | JGI IMG/M metagenome (GOLD analysis project Ga0209628, IMG submission 187285) | Cubitermes ugandensis P4 segment gut microbial communities from Kakamega Forest, Kenya - Cu122 P4 (SPAdes) (version 2) | ecosystem: Host-associated > Arthropoda: Insects > Digestive system... | reverse complement strand
CGGCTGGCTTGATGCTCGTTTGATCGCCGCGGGCGTGGCGGTCTACCCCATTTTGATCGACACCGACGGCATCGCCCGCCAGGCGCTTCCGGCCGATCGCTACGGCCCATCCGGGGCGGCGTTCGATGCGCCGGTCCAGCCGGCACAGCCACTGGGGAGCCGGCCGTGAGAACCTACGGCTCGCACGCCGTGCTGGAGGCGCTGCTGCGCCCGCCGATCGAGTTGTGGTCGGCGGCCACGGCCTTTGGGATCGCCCTGGTTGCGCTGTTGGCGCCCTGGGCCTTGATGATGCCGCCGGGCCTGGGGCTGGCCGCGGCGTTGATCTGTGCTGGTTTTGGCAGCGTGCGGGCCAGGCAGGCCCTGTCGGTGATCAGCTACCAGCGCGGGCTGAAGTACAGCCGCATCGAGCGCATCGCGCCGGCCAAGCTGCCGGTGGTGCCAGGCCGCCTGTTTCTGGGCTACGGATTCGAGTGGACGCAGCAACACACCCAGCGCAAGATCGACGCGCAAAAGCGCGAGGCCGAGCCTTATGTGCGGCCGACCCGGTGGGAATTGCTGCTCTCACGGTTAGGGGCGTCGTTGCTGCTGTCAACGTCGCTGGTTCTGCGCGCCGTGGCGCAAACAGGCGGGCTGATGAACCCGCTGTACCCCTACGTCGATCTGGGCGGCTCGCCGGTTCTGCATGGCGTTGGGGCGCAAGAAGAAACCCTCGTGACCTTGCGCTATGTGGCGCGCAACGGCCATGTGCTGGTGCTGGGCACCACCCGCGTGGGCAAGACCCGGTTGCTGGAGCTGCTGTCCACCCAGGATATTCGGGTGCCAGGCAGGGTAGTGATCGTGATCGACCCCAAGGGCGACGCCGATCTGATGCTGCGTCTGTACGCGGAGGCCCAGCGCGCCGGGCGCGGCGATCAGTTCTACCTGTTCCACCTGGGCTATGCGGAGATTTCCGCGCGCTACAACGGCATCGGCAATTTCTCGCGCATTACCGAGGTCCCTACCCGTGCCACCAACGCCCTGCCCTCGTCGGGCAATTCGGCAGCCTTCAAAGAGTTTTCCTGGCGCTTTACCAACATCGTGGCCCAGGCGCAAGTGGCGCTGGGCCGCATTCCCACATACGAAACGCTGCTGCGCGATGTCACGGGGATCGAGCCGCTGTTCATGGAGTATGCGCATATGGTCTTCAGGGCCCGCGCGGCCAAAGGGCAATACGCCAACTACCAGGATCGGTTCGAATCCATTCGCAACCTGGTGGAAAACGACAAGCGATACCCCATCGAAAAATCGCTCACCGCGCGCGCGCCCGAAGTGGTGGCGATGGTGCACTGGGTCAAAGAATCGCGCATCACCGATCCGGTGCTGCATGGCCTGGTAGGCGCCGTCTCCTACGACCGTTCTTTCTACGAAAAGATCATTGCCAGCCTGGGGCCGTTCCTGGAAAAACTCACCTCCGGCGCGGTGGGCAAGCTGATCAGCCCCGACTACTTCGATCCTGACGACCCGCGGCCAATTTTTGATTGGATGACGGTGCTGCGTCAGGGCGGCATCGTCTACGTCGGGCTGGATGCCCTCTCGGATCCGGTGGTGGCCTCGGCCGTGGGCAATTCGATGCTGGCCGACCTGGCCAGCGTGGGCGGCAAGCTCTACAAGACCGGGCTGAATCCCAATTCCGACGGTCCGATTGAGTTGCCGGATGTTTGCTGCCATTTCGATGAACTCAACGAGATTGCCGGCCCGGAATTCATTCCGATGGTCAACAAACTCGGCGGGGCGGGCTTTCAGATCACCGCCTACACCCAGTCGCTGTTCGACATCGAAGCCAAGATGGGCGATCGGGCCAAGGCCCGCCAGGTCATCGACAACTTCAACCACCTGATCATGCTGCGCGTGCGCAGCGTGGACACGGCCGAACTGCTGGCCAAGCAGGTGCCGCAGGTCAACGTGGTGCACCTGACGCCCATGTCGGGCGTGACCGACACAGCGGCGCAGGGCACCGGGGTGGATTTCATTTCCCGCAACGACGACATCGTTACCACCACCAAGGTGCCGTTGATCGAAGCGGCGGACATCCTGGAATTGCCGCAGGGTCAAGCCTTCGCGCTGCTGGAAGGCAACCGCCGCTACAAGATCCGCATTCCGCTGGCCGACGCCACCGGCGATCCGTTCATACCGGAAAACATCAAAGAAGTGGCGCGGAACATGAAGCGGCGCTACCGCACCAGCGAGCGCTGGGCCAAGGAAAACGATTGGCTGAGCGATTGGTTGAACGCGCAGCCGCTGGGTCAAGACGCTGTGGGCCTGATCGCCACCGACCTGGCCGACGATTACGGGGAGCCAGGACAGGATGCCGGCGCGGATGCGGGCGTGCTGGGCCATAGCGCGGTGATGGGCAATCTGATGGGGCACCAGCAGTCATGACGCCCCAAAGACACCAACCCCGCCAGGAGCGCGCGGGCACGAACGGGCCGGTGATATGGATTTTCATGGTGGCTATCGGCTTGGTTTCGGTCGCCATGACGGCCTGGGTCGTCGGGATGCTGGTGACGGTCGGGGGCTGCTTCACGTTTTGGCAAGACCGCTGCGAGCGGCACGCCTTGGATCTGGTGCAGGAAGACCTGGAGTACATCGCCGCGGCCCCGCGCAGCCTGCTGGTGGGCGATACCGTGGCGTTCAGCCTGCTGATCGTCGATTCCGTGCGCCGGCCGTTCGAGCGCCTGGGCGTATTGCACCGCTACCAACGGCTCCAAAGCCAGGACAACCAGAACGGTGAGGAAGCTGCTGCGCAACCGGGCTCCCGGCCCGGCGGGATAACCAAGGCTGCCCGCACCGGCGTTGACTTGCTGGTGCGCGGAGCCGTCCTGGCCATGCTGGTTGCCCAGGACGTGCTGCTGCGCCTGTCGGTGGCGCTGTTCGCCCTGCCCGCCTTTGCGCTGGCGGTGCTGCTGGGCGCCCTGGACGGCTTCGTGCGGCGCGACCTGCGCCGCTGGAGCGGCGGGCGCGAGTCGTCCGTGATCTACCACCACGCCAAGCACTACACGCTCTGGGCGCTGACCGGCGGCTTCGGGCTGTACCTGTCCTGGCCCTTCGGCGGTTTCAACCCCGCCTACATGGTGCTGGTGTTCACCGTGCTGGTCGCCGCCACGCTGTCCACATCGGTCGGCGCCTACAAGAAATACCTCTGACTTTTACGAAAGGAATCAACATGGCTGTAACAGAAATCCTACCCCTCAATTCAGTAGGACCGGATCAGGTCATCCACGGCACGCTGTTGATCGGGCTTGGTTTGGTGGCTAGCGTGGTGCTGGTATTCGCCGCGCTGGTGGCCGCCAGCCGCCGCGTCGCCACCGGCGCTTTGCTGCTAGCAGCCTGTGTGTTTAGCGCAACGTTGCTGACAGCCCGGCTCGCGCGCGCCGACGACGATCAGGCACGCGAGCAGCTCGCGCGCATTGCCGGCGAGTTGCGCGCGATCGAGCAAATGGTCGAGCAGGCCCGCCAGTCAGCACAGTCCGACCCGAGCGGGCAGGTGCGGTTTCGCTACGAGTGGCTTGAGCGCGATCTTCAACTGACGCGCCAGGGCATCGAGCAGCACCTGGACGCCCCGCGCCAGCCCCGTCCGGTGCCGCCGCTGCGCGGTGACTACCGCCAATGAAGCCGGCTGGAGCGCGCAATGTCAATGGACCCCGCCATGGCCAGCGCCTTTGCCTCCGGTTCGGGGGGTATCGACCCCGGCGCGATGAAGGCGGTGCTTCTGACGACTACCGGCGGCGCCTTCATGCTGGTGCTGGCCTGGATCATCGGGCGCTTGTGGCACGCCCAGCAGGACGAACGCATCACGCCCGGCGAGTTCATGGGCGCGGTCATGACGCTGGCGGCCGTGGTGACGTTTCTGCTGCTTTTTTTGGGGCTTTACTGATGCAAGCGGCCCCGCCTTCCATTCACATCCTCCATCAATGCCCTGGCTGCGCGGGCGTTGCTGCCGGCGCGTGGCCGCTGGCGTTTGGCGCAGTGATTTGAACTTCAAGGAGTTTTTATGAGACATGGACCTCACGTTATGGCGGCGCATCCGTATCCGGTGCCGGCGCATTCCGCACGCGGCTCTCCGGGTGCGCTGTACCGCTATTGGCTGCTGGCCGGCAAGAGCTGCCTGCTGATGCTGGCTGCCTTATCCCTGTTTCAGATCGGCTTGAGTTCTCTGAGCTGGATGCTCGATTGCGGCTGCCCTGACACAGCCTCCAACCTGGCCAGTGGGATTTGCGGTTTGGCCGCTGCCGCGGCGGGGTTCGTCTCGTTCCCGTTTTTTCAGTCAATGCCCTCGCTGCGCGGGCGTTGCCAGCGTCCGCGCGCTGGAATTTGACGCAGTTTGTTTCATCAACCTCAAGGAGTCTTTTTTCATGAAACGCAAACTTCACGAACCCCTTGCCGCGCTGGCGGCACGAACGCGGCAGGCCGCCGCGCGCGGCCACGCCGCATGGCGCTGGCTCGCACTGGCGCCGGCGGTGGCATTGACCGCATCGCCGGTCTGGGCGGCGCTGCCCACCGTGACCGCGCCCACCACAGGCATCGGCACCACCACATGCACCGACGGCGACGTCATGTGCTACTTCGGGTATTACTTCAAGGAGCTGATCCAAGTCCTTGCGATCGTGATACCGGCGATGTACCTGATCTATTTCGGTCTGGGCGCGCTGTCGCGCTGGCGCGCCTATTCGTCGGGCCGCGAGGATGCCAGCGCGCTCAAGGAATTTTCCTTCATCGGCGGACTGGTCGCCGCGCTCATCGTGCTTACGGCATGGCTGGCCAACAACTGGGCCACGACGTAACGCCCGAGCGTCCAAACCATGAAAAAAAGCAAGCACGACGATCGGGCCGCCGCCCAGACCAGAGAGCCGCCGGCGCGCGCCTTGCGCGCGCCGGTGACCGACCGGGTCAACGCCGATCCGCCCATCTTCCACGGCATGACCGCCGCCGAGGGGTTCAAGATCGCCGTGTCTTGCCTGATCTTCTATGGCGTCATCAGCGCCTTGCTGGCGATGCTTACCGGATGGCTGCCCATCATTCCCATCGTTTCGCTGGCCGGAACGGGCGCGACCCTCTGGTACGGCTCGCTCTGGCTGGCCAAGATCAAGCGCGGCCGCCCCGAGCACTACTACAACCAAGCGGTCAGCATCTGGCTGGCCGAGCACGGCATCAGCCGGAAGGTGTTTCTGCTCTACACGCGGTTTTGGAGCGTGGGCCGCGACATGCCCTTCGGCGGCTTTGTCAGTCCCCTGGTGGTGCGTGAGCGTCCCGGATCCGGGCCTGCCGCCAACCCAACCCGGAGAAAGAAAAAATCATGAGCGGCCCCAAGTTTCTCAACGCCCTGGCCAGCGCGCGGCAACAGGCCCGGCAGCGCGGCGCCGCGATCTTCGTGGTTGCTGTGCTGGGCGCTTTTGGCATCTGGATGGCCTGGCGCACGCCCAAGACCATCGAGGTGCACCTGCTGCCCAACATCACCGCCGACAGCACCGTGACGGTGGTCGATGGCCAGTCCAAGGTGCCGCCGCAGAACGTCTATGTGTTCGGCTACTACATCTGGCAGCAGATCAACCGCTGGAGCAGCGACGGCTCGATCGACTACGCCGCGCAGATCCAGGCCATGCAAGCCTACGTCACGCCGCAGTGCAGCGCGCAACTGACGGGCGACGTGCAGGCGCGCAACCAGGCCGGCGAACTCAAGTACCGCACCCGCACCGTCTCCGAAATCCCCGGCCTGGGCTACTCCAGCGAACGCGTGCTGGACGAAGGCAGCGGCCAGTCCTGGACGGTGTTCCTGGATACGCAGGTGCAGGAGACCTTCCGCGGGATGCCGGTCAAACAGGTATTCATTCGTTACCCGGTTCGGATCGTGCGCTACGACGTGGACCGTGAGCGCAACCCCTGGCAACTGGCCCTGGATTGCTTCGGCGGCTACCAGCCGGCGCGCCTGGATGAAAACGCGCTGCGCGTGATGGACCCGGTCACCCGCAAGCCGGTCATCAAGGCGCCGACGCTGCCCGGCGCGGTCGAGCCGGCCGCTTTGCCACAAGTCACGCCACTGGACGCGCCGTCTACCCCGGTCGAAGCCCCCGCGTCCTCCGCCGAACCGTCCCAACCCTGAATAGGTTTGCCCATGAAATCCGTCAAAACCTTCTGGAGCGCCTGCGCCGTGTTGATCTGGGGATTGAGCGCAAGCGCTCTGGCCGCCGCTCAACAGGTCCAGGATCTGACGCTTGACGGGGTGCCGCCTGACCTGATCTCGCCGGACGCGCCGGCCAGCGCCGCATTGACTGGCGTGGGTGTGCAGCCGCAGCCAACCGGGGGGATACCGCCGAGCGCCACGCCCATGGGCATGAGCGGTGCCGGCGCGCCATCGGCTCAGCCCGGCGCGCCGGTCGATTTGGGCGAAAACCTCAATTCATCCGGTGCGGCACAGCCCGTTGACATGGGCGCGGCGGAAACCGGCGCCGCGCCGGCCGCTGCGCCCGGCCCCGCCGAACGCGCGGCCCTGGCCGCCCAGGGCAAATCGGCCAACCGCTTGCGCCGCGCCACCCCGGATGCGGCGGGCGGCCCGGTCGAGCGCGTGGTGTTCGAGCGCGCGCCGGTGCGGGTGCCTCTTCCGGTCGGGCGCGAGCGCATGGTCACCCTGCCCGCCGCCGCCGCGCTGCGCGTGCCTTCCGATATGGAGAAGGTGGCACGCATCCAGAACATCGACCGCTCCCTCTACGTCACGGCGCTGACGCCCTTTGCTCCAATCCGCGTTGTGGCCGAGCTGCTCGATACCGGGCAGCGCATCCCGATGGACTTTGTGGCCGACAAAACCACCGCCGCCAGTACCGGCGAGTTGCAGGTGTCGGTGATCGACCCGCGCGGCGGCGGTGGCGATGACGGCAGCGCGGCCAGCGGGCAGGCCGCGGCGGCAGGGCCGGCTGGATCCGGCACACAGACCAGCGGACTGGACATGGTCGAACTCACCCGCTATGCGGCGCGCCAGCTCTACGCGCCGGCTCGCCTGGCGAACCGGCTGCCCGGCGTGACGCAGATCGCGGTCGAGCCCGTGCCGCAGCCCACCTTGATCCGGGGCGTGGACGCCCAGATCATGCCGCTGGGCCAATGGAAATCCGGCCCGCTGTACGTCACGGCGCTGCGGGTAACCAACCGCTCGCGCTACCCGCTGGAGATCCCGCTGGAGCAGTTGCGCGGCAACTGGATTGCCGCCACCGCCCAGCACGGCCGTATCGGGCCGGCGGGCAGCGACACCGATACCACCGCGATCTATCTGGTGTGCGCGCGACCCTTCGCGGCCTGTCTGTAACGGGAGCCGCGAACATGGCGATCACTCGCAACAAACTGGTGCCGGTCATAGGCGTCGCCGCCCTGCTGATCGTCGGGCTGATCCTGGTTTTCAAATGGCGTGGCGGGGCGGGACACGCCCAGGATGCCGGCAAACCCGTGGCGCAGAGCACACTGCCCGCCACCAAGGGAGCCGATCGGGATACCCCCACCGAAACGCTCAAGACCGTGGTGGCCAACCAAAAGACGCTGCAAGACCAAGTGCAGCGGGTGCTTCAGGATAACCAGCGGCTGCAACAGGACCTGATCCGGGCGCGCCAGGCCAATCCCGGCTTTTCCCCAGGCGCCGCGGGTAATCCACCGAATAGCCCGAGCCCGCCCGTCAATCCGCCAGCGGCCGCTTCCAGCTATCCATCCTCGGGCGCATCCGGCTATGCCCGCGGTTCGAGGCTGGACGGCGTCACCAATGCGTTCGGGCAGGCGCTTGACCGGGCCAGTGGGGTGTTCGATACCCTGAGCGTTCCCGCGAGCGCCTCCCCCTCCCGCAACGTTCGCCCGTCCGGCGCCGCGCCGCGCGGCAATGCGGGTCATACGGCATCTGGCGCCGCGCTTGACGCATCGGACGGCCAGGACGCCTGGCGGACGATTGCGCCCGAAGGCTACGCGCCGGTCACATCGGGCGGGCGCGGCAAGCCGGAGACCGTCAGCTACGTGCGCACCTCCGGTCCGGCGCCGGTGGCCTCCAGCAGCGCACCCGGCGCGGCCAGCCAAGCGGCGCGGGCAGCCAAGGGGCCGATTCCTTATTTCACCATCCCCGAAAACTCAACCCTGGTCGGCGCCAAGGCCATGACCTCGCTGATCGGGCGCGTGCCGGTCAATGGCCGGGTGACCGATCCGATGCAATTTAAAGCGGTGGTCGGCTCCGACAATCTGGCGGCCAACGGGTTTGAACTGCCCAGCGACATCGCCGGAATGATCGTCACGGGCATCGCCATCGGCGACATGACGCTGTCGTGCTCGGAAGGCCGGATTCGTTCCGTCACGTTTGTATTCAACGACGGTTCGGTGCGCACGGTTTCATCGGGCCATCTGAACGGTTCGGTCTCGACCGGGCAAACCGGATCGAACAACGACATGGGCTTTATCAGCGACATGCACGGCAATCCGTGCATCCAGGGCAAGTTCGTAACCAACGCGCCGGCCTACCTGACCGATATCGCGGCCATGAAGACGCTCACCGCCGTAGGCCAAGCGTATGCCGCGGCGCAGACCTCGGTGTCCCAGTCGGCGGCCACCGGTACCACCTCGGCGGTGACCGGCAACATGAGCAGCTACGCCCTAGGCCAGGCGGTTGCCGCCGGTTCCGATGAGGTTTCCAAGTGGCTGCTGGAGCGCCTCAAAAGCTCATTCGACGCGGTGGTCACGCCAGCCGGGCAGCAACTGGTACTGCATTTGAACAAAGAAATCGACATCGACAAGAACCCCGATGGCCGCAAGCTGGTGCATCGCAGCCAGGAACCGATTCTCAACGCGGGAGCACGCTATGGACTGGAATGACCGTTTCCTTTGCCGCATTCAAGCCATCGGCCTGGCGCTGTCCCTGACCGCCGGCGCGCTGGCGGGCTGCTCGGTGGCCGGGCCGCGCCAGTCGCCGATCAACGCTGTGACCAAGGATTCGCCAACGGTACTGGACATCTACCGCAGCCAGGGCGTGACCGGCCAGGGCGATCCAGCGCGCCCGGCCCCGCGCGAGCTGCTGCGCAGCCAGTCCAAGGCGCGCCCGGTGGCCGCGGGCGATGGCGATACCCAACGCTATTGGTCGGCGCTGGATCCGATGCGCCAGCGCTTCGCGCGGCTGTCGAATCCGGATCTGGTGATGGTGGTGTTTCCGCACCTGTCGCAGGGCAAATACCCGGTGCCCGGCTATGTGACGGTGTTTCCGATGTATGCCCAGACCGAGTACGCCCTGCCCGGCGAGGTCGAGCAGGAACTGGCCGAAGGGCGGGCGGCCTATGCCGATGCGCTGGCCGGCAAGAGCAGCGCCGGCAAGACCGGCGCGCAAGGACGTTGACATGGATCAGGCTGTCAAGTCCCCGGCAGGCAGGCCGCAAGGCCTGGCCGCGATGCTGCGCGAATGGATCGGCATTCCCACCGCCGAGCAAAAGGCCAGTTGGGAGCCGGTGGCGCAGCGCCGCAAGATGGCCCAGCGCCCGCCCTCGTTCACCGATCTGCTGCCGTATCTGCGCTACCGGCCCGATGAACAGATCTTCACGCTCAAGGACGGCAGCAGCCTGGGCGCGATGTTCGAGCTGGGATCGCTGCCCACCGAAGCGCAGCCACTGGAGTATCTGGCCGACCGGGCCGCTAGGATCAAAGAAGCCTTGCAAGCCCTGCCGGAGTCCGATTCATCGCCCTGGATCGTGCAGTTTTTCCTCAATGACGACCGCGACATCGAGAGCCTGAACGACAGCCTGCGCGAGTACATCGCCCAGGTGCACGAGCGCGATCCGGCGCGCGGCCATGAAATCCTGCAATCGCCATTCACCCAGTCGGTGCTGGAGGAGGTGCGCAAGCACCTGGAGCAGGTATCCAAACCGCAGGGGCTGTTCTTCGATCAAGAAGTGACCAAGCAGATCTGGCGCGGCCAACGGCGGCGGGTGCGCTGCTGCATCTACAAACGGTTCGATGACGGCACCGCCAAGAATATGAGACAGGCGGTCGCGCAGCTCGAAGCGGTGGCCGTTACGCTCAATGCGACCTTGCAGGAAGCGGGGGTGAGCGTGCGCCGCTGCAACGGCAGGGTGCGATTGAAACTGATGTGTATCTCAAGCCGCGTACCGGTATTGAGTAGCCCAATACGAATTCCACTCGCCGTTGGCGCGGTTGACGCGCAGGGCGAGCATGTGATCGGCGTTGG
>Ga0209628_10004342_pt1 | contig 10225 bp, 8 predicted proteins | sample TergutCu122P4_FD_187285 | JGI IMG/M metagenome (GOLD analysis project Ga0209628, IMG submission 187285) | Cubitermes ugandensis P4 segment gut microbial communities from Kakamega Forest, Kenya - Cu122 P4 (SPAdes) (version 2) | ecosystem: Host-associated > Arthropoda: Insects > Digestive system >... | reverse complement strand
AAGGTTGCAATGATATTCAAATGGAAATTATCGAATTCAGAATGGAATGTCAGGAATGTAACTGTGCCACACTCAACCCAGCACGGCTCTATAGTATCAGAACAGAATTCTAATGACATGCAAGAAATAATTAAAGCAAAACAATCTGAATTGACCAGAATTAAATTTGAACAAAAGGAACAAGAATCATATGCAAACCCATGGGGTGAGAGCAGTTCTGGCATCACTCACAAAATCATTATTTTCATTGTCTCTTTACTTATAATGTTCGTATCAAAGTGTCATCTTACCTTACAAACCACTGCATCACTTTCACACTCTAACAGTCAAAGAATACACTGCCATTTTGGAATTTAACCTGCAGTTACCAACAATTAAAAACAGGCCATATACCTTACATATTTTATTTTAAATGTTCCACATGCATCTGCAGGAATGAAGTTAAAAACATTGAAGTCCTAGCTCTTACAAATGTAGCATAATTTCAGAGCTTTAAAAATAATGAGAAGAGTACGAAGCACCATCACCCAAACTAATGATGCCTTCAACAATTTAATACAACCACCCAGTCTCCTATTCCTTGGGTGCCAGGGACTTCTTCCCTGAAGGAAATGGGGACAGGGCATTAAGCTAAGTACTCACACCCATCTACTGCTAAAGTTCAGAATGAGTGGAGCTATTACCTCCACTTCCTGCATGGCAAGTACAGGGAAAACTTTACTTTTAATTACCATAAAATTCTGTTTGCACTTTCAGAATATGTAATTCTATCTTAATCAAAAACTAAACAATATGAGGGAACACAACAAAATGGTTAACACATGTCTTCATACAAGCCAACTGAATTAAATAATTCCTGAGAATTAAAAAACCTTTCAAATGCAGTAAAGAAACATGTGACATGCAATAACTAACCTATTCAATGAATTAAGCTAAGCATAAGATATTTTAAAACTCACATTTTCCCAGTCCTATATATTAGGTTTTGCAAGTGGAGAAGAGAAATAAATAACACTGAAGTACTCTAACAGTAAGTACTAAGTACTAATGGTTTAACTACAGTAATTACATCCAACAAAAACACCATTCACAATCCAGTCAAGTACCTAGCTACAATTCATTCAATTCCAATTTTCAGCTTCCACAATATAAATCAGAGCTTTTTCACTTGAGGACTGAGTAACTGATAAAAGTTACATGATTTGTCACTGACTGCATTAAGTTTTGCAGATAACTTACAGTACACACAAAGGCATATCCCAAAGTTACCAAACTCACCATTAGGGCAGATAATAGCCAGTAGTACAGCTTCTTACCATTAGACACCACAGTATCACTAGCTTCCAAGTTGGTCTAGTGAGTTTTGCAGCCACACCCCTCTACGCTGCTTCTCAAAGGATTTGTATTTAAGTTTTGCTTCAAATTCAGGAACACAGATTGGAAAAGTATAAAATGCTCAGAACAGCTTGCAGTGTCAATGCCATGGGAATAATACAGACTTTTGAGTAGTCGGTCGATTCAAACATGGTCAAACATCAGTAGATGACTTTGAGCATTCATGTTGTCTGTCCACAGGCTCAACAGGCAAAAAGGTGGAGGAACTAATCAAAATCACCAATGAAGAATGGCGTTTGCAAAACTGTCAACAAAGACTGACAAAATACCATTTTAGAGATCACTGCCAGGTTAAGTCCCTCACATGGAATATGCCAGTTGATTTCTACAGGAAGATTTGAATGTGTGGCAGATCTCTGCCAAGTTTTTGCATTGGTTGCTCATAAACAAGAACAAGTGGAAGAAATTTCTGGCCATTAAAAACAAAGACTTGGTCCTTCACCACCCTTCTTACTTGGCAGATTTGGCCACATTTGATTTCTTCTTGTTTATAAGTATAAAATTGCAGCTACTATGGCATGATTTCTGAGATGGCCCTGAAATTTGGGACAAATCAATGACCAACCCACATGTGATTTCATGAAGTCAGTTGTATAACTACTTGCAAGGATGGCAGAAATACTGAACCCATTGCATAAACAAAGAAGGGGACAATTCTGAGGGAGAGAGCAATGACCAATAACAAAAGTAAGCATACATTTGTTATCGACTCAGTCTGTAAACTTCTGGATATACCCTTGTACACACCCCTCTGTATTTCATCTTTTATTATATACTACAATGACCTGTCCATCTGCTAGAAGTAAGATATTTATAAATAAAGTGTGCGATACGGAACAGCCTTATTGAACAGTCTGTTTTGTAACAGGCTATATGTGTCACAGCTATCATCTCTAACCCTATGTTCACTTATTAACATTTGTGTGTGTGTGTGTGTGAATATAATATTTGTTTGGATCCTGTTAAGTAATGACAGAAGCCTCTATCAATCACTATATCACAAAACTCACTTCCATCTACCCTGTCAAAAGCATTTTCAGTGTCAATGAACCAACACAAGCAGGTACATTATGAGCTCTGCTTTTTAATTGGGTCATGATTAAACTTACAAAAGTGTGACAGTACACCTTTACTACAACAGATCAAATGTGGCTTATAATGACAACTTCATTACAACAAAGCTTATCATCAGTACCACCCATTTATCAAAATTATGTATCCAGCAAAATCCCACATAAGACAAGGTCATTTTTCTGGCACTTTGCTCCATTAGGATTGATCCTAACTAGCTGTGACTTCTTTCCATAAATTTTTACATTGGCTGTACCTGCAGGTTTATTTACAGGTAGTTGTCCCTAACAGTACACTTAGACAAGCCTCTGGGCTTGTTCCTTGCCTAGCAGACGAAAGTCCACATTTCAGAATTTTGTTCCTGTTATGTCTGAATAAAGAATTTATTTGAAGTGAAGCAGAAATGCTGGGTAATAATATGAAATACAAGGGAAACATATGTTCATTACAGCTCCCTCCTTTGGTCCTTAAGGCTGTAAGTAAATGTTAAGATAATGTCCAGAAACTAGGACAATACTACTTTTCCATAACATGTTACATATAATCTGGGATTAGTAACGGTAATACTATACAACCTACTACTGAAACAAGCACTCAAGTCAATACATTAACAATAGTTTGAGACAAAATTACATATGAAACTGGAAACAAATATATAACTTCTGCATTCCACTATATCACAACTACTGATAAAATGAATAAAAACTTACCTGCTCCAAACCACCAGAATTTCCAACTTCACGTAGATGGTTATTCATGAGATCTTTAGGAGTCTCAGAAGTATCTCGTGCAAACATGAGCATTGCAAATAGTGGTATGTCATCAGATCCATTGGTGGTCCCTCGATGCAATTCCATAGCACACTGTAACATGTGGAGTTTCACAGCCTCCACCACATGAAGGTCTAATGTGGGATCAGAATTGAGCAATGTGGCCAAGGTTTCTTCTCTGTCGCCATTTGTTGATGATAAGAGGGATGCCTGTACAGATGATATGACAGATCTGTACTGTTAACATGGATAGCTGATATTCAAGTTTACATACCTACAATGCATTCTTACCACGTTGTCCAAGTTGCGAAGACAAACGCCCATGCCATGCAGTATATTGTTTCCTTGGTACGGCAGCCGACCAGCAAACGTCCAGTCTTGCAACCAACCACAGCCCTCGTTGCTGAGGGCATGGGATAGATACTGGAAAGTCTTTTCACCACTAGGAACATGAAGTCCCTGGGCCAAGGTCTGGAAGATGGCAGCACGTACACCACAGTAGTTATCCCCTCGGACCCGACGTAAATGTTGGAGACCCAAAAGCACAGGGATCTTTGAATAGCCCTGCATTAAAAATGAAATGCTTTCTTGTTTTTTGAGTTCGTGTATTCTCCCATCACACATACATGAAACAGAAACTCCATCTTCCCACTCTTCTTACAGGATTGCTATGGACATGGAAAAATCATAAAGAGCCTCACTCCCATTAAAGAATGTAAGGTTTCTCAAAGACATAACAGAACTCTGGTATCACTGTCACAAACAAGTTCCAGCTTCAGACAAAAACTTAAATATTAACATTTGTATGTCAGAACTGAGAAAATTTCACAACACTACTGCCATTTTTCACCCTTTTGAACGAAAGGTATGGTCTCCATCATACAAGTCAGACATTATGTAAGGATGACAATTATGCAAGTAAATAAAACAGATCATCAAAGTTAACTGAGAAGTGACATAAGAAGAGTTAAGAATGTATTATTAGTTTATTCTCTTAAGCTCATGAAAAAGTACGCATTTATCCATCTTGAAATTCTTCAAACCCAATTTTAAATATAAATTCACAACCATAGAAGACTACTCTTAGTATACCACCACAAACAGAACATCGAATTTTGTAACAAGTATGACTTTCTGCACTGAAATTTAAAGCATATGATGTGTGCTTTTCTTTAAATCTTTCCATGTGTTAAGGAACGCCAAAAGAAATGATGCCATAACATTAATATAATTTATGAAATGATATACTTTAATGTAGAAATTCAACTAACATGCATTCCCACTATTTGATACGTGTAATATAACCACAATGATCAAGATGGCTCAAGTGCATCTGCTTCTACTTTGTATTTGGGTCGTACTTAGTTAAAATTTTGGCCAGAAAACTTTTGTGGTTTTCCACTGTCCTCTTAGATTAACACTTGAAAAGCAAAAAGGAGTGGAAGACACAGCAAAGAGGGAATATGAACAGGCAAACAAGAGACATGGCCTCTAGCAGCTGTGTTACATTGTCCCCTTCTGTACACTAAACCAGTATTGTGTAACAGGAAGTTGGCAGCACTTACTTTCAGAGTGTACATGTTGGAAACCAAAAAAAAAAGTATGAAATACTTTGGATGATACACAAGGTAAGCAAGAGCTAATTAGATTCCTTCCTGTCCAGAAACCTGAATACATGCCATACCTAATGGAGCAAATGATCCAGTTTTATACTCTGAAAACTGCCTATGCCAAAATCATAATTGTACAGGGTGGGCGAGAAGTCACTGTACACCGACCAATACGCTACCATAATTTGATTTGAATCACTTACGTATGTCTTGGTTACATGTCCAATGAATCCATACGTACAACTTGATGCTGGACACACAAACGGATACACCTCCATGTCCTCTGTGACATACGTCGGAGCATTTTTGGAGTAATTGTGTGAAAGGTGTCTTCCACATCTCTGCATATATCTTCGTTGTTGTTGTAGTGACGCGCAGCCACTCTTCCCTTGATAATACCCCACAACGAATCGTCTGGTGTGGTAAGGTCAGGACTAAGTGGTGACCATGACAATGGTGCCGGAGATGTCGGAGAGCCACGGCCAATCCAGCGGCCTGGAAAATGTTCGTTCAAAACATCGCGCACAGAAAGAGCGAAGTGTGCGGGTGCCCCATCATGCTGCAGCCACATGTCATCCAGGAGTCCTCTGTCTCTCAGCTGAGGTATGAGCCACGTCTCCAATATTGCTGAATAAGATGCCGCATTCACCAGTCCATCGAAAAAGTAAGGTCCAATCAGATAATCTGATGTCATACCCACCCATATTATCACATGCGGTGGATTATGTTCCAGCTCCTGTGTGAAATTGGGATTCTCCTTTGAACAGAACACCACATTTCTGTCGCGCGCACTGCGATAGATGGCACATTCATCACTGAAAAGAACCGTTCAGCGGGATACGGCATTTGAAAATGTGTCCAGCAGAGCATGGCATGATTCATAGCGCCAATCCATGTCGCCATCCGACAGTTCATTCACGAAAGTTGGGCAATATGGCCTCACATTCAAGTCTTTCTTCATGTGGTCTCGCATTGTTGACTGTGGCACACCAAGCTCTGACGATTGTTTCCGTGTCAATTTCATTGGGGAACGTTCAATGGAAGCGGCAACCACTGCACATTTCCAAGCGCGTTGTCTTTCTCCCACTCCACGGCCTGTCTTTAACACTTCCAAGAGCGAATGCTCGTTTTTCCCAATCTAGCAGTGTTGCCCTTCGTGGTGGAGCCTTATTAAACCGTTCCTGGAATGCAGCCATCACTTGGGACATGGTTTGTCCCACGTGCCGTCTCTCATGCACCCACACACTTGCCACCAAGCGCTCCTCGATAGAGTAACTGCTTGTGTCAGCCATACGGAAAACACAAGTAAATTCTGTGGCTGTGGCAAATCAAGTATGCACTATCTTGGACACTGTTGCCAAACTGCCATTTTACAATGTACTGCGTGCTGTGTAACCTTAAATTGAGTCTGAGGTGCGTATTGTCTGCGTGTACGGTGACTTCTCACCCACCCATAGTAGCATGCATGTTACTCAACTGTATTTTAAAAAGCAAGACTCTCAAAAGGGTAGAAATTAAATTTCTGGAAGTTGAAAATATTCACACAGAGTGTGACTCCATACAATCGACAACTGAGACTGCAATGCAATACAAAACAGTGTTCACAACATGTGACTGGCATAATGTAGCATCTCTGGCAAACATGAAGTGTGGTACATACTTCATCAATTAATTAACATTCATGGATTTTAAGGATCATGAAAAACAGAGGAAAACTGCGATAGCAAACACCAATCATGCTTTGCATGGCTTCAAGCTGAACTGGAAGAATGTTCAGTGCATTCAGCTCAAGAAAAGTAATGCAAAGTAACTGTTGTACAATCCACAGCATAATGTTCATGAAAATTCATCATATTTTTTTTTCATGAACTGCAGTTGCTTGAAATGGTGTTTTTGTTCCAAATTACCTGCAGTATTGTTCTTGCTTTCTTTGTGTTCCCCTGCCATTCCTGGGCAGCATACTCAGACACATTCACCCTCTGACCAACATTTTCTAATGTTGGAGGTATGGCAAATGCAGACAGAGAAAGGGGATTTTCGTTGCCTGGTGTTGACAGTTCACTTGGGTTGCTACTGCTCTGTACTGACACAGCTGTTTCATCCCAACATCTGAAAAAGTATTGCTCTTCCTTTCACACACTATCCACATATAAAATACACAATTTCATGGTCCTTCCTTACACCTCAATTCTAATCATCATATCATTTGACTTTACAGAATCTTAGCAACTGAAAGCATTATTAATAAATTAAATATGTAAAAAGAAAAAAGATCTCATTCTTGGAGACCACTGTGTCTCAAGAAAGAATCTGTGACAATGAGACAACTACTATTTAAAAGCAACCAAATGTCACAACACTCAATATCTGCTACAACTGCAGCAGACAGTAGTGCAAAAGAGGTGGGTTACTGCTCCTTGCCAGAAGGTTTCTGCCTGGATGCAGACTGAAAATGAATGCGAGAAAACTGTTCTTGTATGCAAGACACAAATGATACAATGGATCTGTCTCTCATTCATACCACAGCAGAATTCCAGCTACTCTTGAAATATTCATAAAATGATCAATGTATGCAATTCTCCTACGTCAAGGATGCTTCATAGTGCTTTATAAATTGTATTTATTGCATCAAAATTCATGGGTGCAATAGAACGTATAATGGATACAAGCTTGTAACTAACTGAATATGTGTAACACGGCTAGAGTGTACAAAATATTGCTGAAAAGATAGGTGAGCAGTGCATACTGGAAATTGTATTAGAAAAAACTAGGAGTAGAAACACTCTTTCAACAAGGAATACAGAACCACAGTTTATTATGGAATATGGTAAAATGAGATAGTACACAGAAGGAATCCTGTTTATACATGGTACCTAGTAAACGGAAGTTTTGTCTGAGATTCTAGTAGTTGGTACTGTAAAATGAAATACGGCACATGATGATGGAAACAAGACAGAGCATAAACAGTGGAGAAGGTGACCCTGTGAAGAGGCAATAATGAGGCAAGTGCCTGTCATATAACTCACGGCTGAGTGACATTACGATCACTTTCTGCATGTCCAGTAACAGGTGCTGTGGCATCCCACTCCATGCAACCTGATTCTTCTGAACTCCAGCATGCCCAGGCTTTTACCTCCAAGTCACTTGCCATTTGTGATGTGCATGAATCCACCATTTTAGTGCCACTTTCAAAGCCACTACTGCTTTCCACTTTTGAAGATCTGGGTATAGAAAATACATAATGTAAGACAACATTGTATCATGTTTTTTAACACAAAAAGCCTTGATGATAAAACCTGCAAGAAAACACTTTCAGACATGTTTACAGTGTACAGTGGGGTATGCTAGAATAAACATAATTGATTATAGAACCTCGTTCATTATAGCATCTGTTCATTCTAGCATACACTGAAATATATGTACTAGGGGTAACCCATTCCAGGCCCACACCCTAGAGCAAAGTTACCATCCAACACAACCATTTAAACAAGAAAAATATACTACAAAATCACTTTCTCCCTTGGAAATGATTTCTTTCTTAATGTCTAAGTTAATTAGCTTTTCCACTCTATTTTGCCAGCTCATGGCTAAAATTATAGAGTAGAATAATTAAAAAAATATTTTCACTGCTAAAGGTGCTAATAAGCAGATAACTGAACTAAACTGATAACTGAACCTTACAAATGATAACAAAGATAATGACTGATACACTAATCAAAGTGGGAAGGCCTGACACATCATGTGCACGTGCATGCTACATTGGCCAATAGTATTCCTCCGTGTTCATTGTAGCATCTGTGTTTGTTGTAGCATCCTGATTTTATTGATAAAAACTGTTTGTTGTAGTTTTTTTTTAAGGTGCGACATCCCTGTTGTGTACAAACTACAATGTAGAAATAAGTGTGAACATCAGTCATAAACACAACTAAATGTTTAATTAGATAGCGTAGGTGGGATACTATTGACAACTACATGTTTCGGCCCTCAGGTGGCCATCATCAGGTTGTACGCTCTGAAGTAGATACTTAGTACAATGTACTAAGTACTAAGTATCTACTTCAGAGCGTACAACCTGATGATGGCCACCTGAGGGCCGAAACACGTAGTTGTCAATAGCATCCCACCTATGCTATCTAATTAAATATTTAGTTGTGTTTATGACTGATGTTCACACTTATTTCTACATTGTTTGTTGTAGCATACCCCACCATATTTTTAAACCTGTAAAGGTGGATATCTCACACCTACCACAGTTTTAATATCTTTTTAATGTTTCTGATAAAGGCCAGATGATGGCTTAATTTAGCCCACACATGTAGAATGTTATACCTTGTATTATATGTTGTGTATGACTGACTTTTTAAAATACATGTGAAAACAGGTAACATAACAAAGATGTGTCACCTCAAAATAACTGAACTATTTACCCCCATGAGAGTTGCACATGAAGAAATGTTTCATCAATCACAGAAACCATTTCTCTTACAAGTTGATCACAGTAACAGTAATGGAACTACTGATTATCCAGTGACTAATGGTGGAATTGTGTTGATACATTAACATTGGATCTACCAGAACCATTATTCTCTCTGTGGAATTCTTTCCACTAATGCAAAGAAGCTCCTTTCAAACTTATGTTTGCATATGTGCAAGTCTGAAGGATAGCCCAGTCTCATCAGCAAAATAAATGTTGTTAGGTTGGTAATTCTCAGTAAGCATGAGCACATATCCCTTCCTAAATTCTTCCACTGTCCATGAGTCACATTTTGGGACTCTCTTTCTTCAACACAGCATCATGTGGCTGCTTTAAATTGCTGATCCAGCCATCATAGGCTCTGAAATCTTTAATGCCCAACTCTGTAGCAATGTCTATACCCTTTTGTCTTGCCACAGAATCTGCTGTCCAGTAGTTACCATAGACTGTAACTACAGAACAGCTGCAACACTATATACCTGATTTGTTACAGGTATATAATTCTAAATACCTTGCCCAAAGTTCACCACCACCACTAACAACAACAACAATAATAATAATAATAATAAAGGTCAAAGGTAAAGTTCACCCTAGAACAAGTAAAGGACACCCAGAGGGGGAATATAGGTATAGCTCTCCTCTTCCTTTCACCGTGGTGCAAGATGAGGGTGGATGGTCAAAGACCCCAAGGTCTGGTCTGGATGGAAAATCTCATCCCCTTTGGGACTTGATCCCTGGACTGTCCGGCCCATAGCAAGTCAATATTATACAGACTATGCAATCGCGGCCCACACTACTACTATTACCACCACCACCACCACCACCACCACCACCACCACCAATAATAACAATAATAATAATAATAATAATAATAATAATAATAATAATAATAACAACAATAATAA
>Ga0209628_10004341_pt1 | contig 10226 bp, 14 predicted proteins | sample TergutCu122P4_FD_187285 | JGI IMG/M metagenome (GOLD analysis project Ga0209628, IMG submission 187285) | Cubitermes ugandensis P4 segment gut microbial communities from Kakamega Forest, Kenya - Cu122 P4 (SPAdes) (version 2) | ecosystem: Host-associated > Arthropoda: Insects > Digestive system... | reverse complement strand
GCTACTACATGGTCGTACGACAATCCATTACGTTGGAAAGATGACCGCTGGAGGACACCGCCGGTCAGGAAACCTCCAGGAGGCGGTACGGCGCTCCGACGCTTTCGTACGTTGGTCTGGCCCGCCGGTCCAGGGTGAGTAAAGTGACACCATGTTCTGCGGCAGCCATGCCCACCAGCGCGTCATATATGCTGCCGCCGGAGACGCCAGACCCCGTGAGCTTCCGGGGCAGGGCGGCAGCGGCAGCCCCAGACAGCCAGACGCTGGCAGTGAAGTTGTCCTCGACCAGGGCAATCGCATCCGGCAAGGCCACCTTGATCGACGGCGTACGCGTGAGCAGCGCCAGCGTCTCGAACAACGCGTGCCCGGACAGGCCGAGGGTCTTGCCTTCACACTCCGCCTCCACCAACAAGTGCGCTTCATGGTCTTCGGACAGCAGGGCGACAGCGCACGAGGTGTCCAACAGCAGATCAGCGCTGGGCATTGAGGCGCGCCTCCCGTACGTCTTCGACGCTGACGCGTTCGCCCCTCGCCGGCAGCCGCAGCCTGCCCTTCTGGTTGCGTACGGGAATGAGCGCCGGGGGCGCAATCGCCACCTTGTCACCTTCCACGGTTATTTCCACGGCATTCACCAACCCAACCTGTTCACGCATGGCTTTGGGAATGACAACCCTCCCGGCTCGGTCAATGGTAGAAATCATGCCAGTAATAATACCATCAACGATGCCATACGAAGATGCCGACAAGGCCGCCCACCCGGCCAGTGGGGCACGAGCCGGGGCAAGCTGGTGTATGATTCAAAGTATGACAAGTCCCCAATTGTTGGAGCGCCGTACTATCACTATCCCGGCAGCTACCGCCGACGCCGTCACCCAGCGGGTTGGTCCCCGGCAGTTCTCCGCTTACGCGGCCGAGGCCATCGCGGACCGCCTGCGGCTGGACGCCGTACGTGATCATCTGGCCGAAATGGAGGCGGCGAACGGCCCGACCGATCCGGCGGCGGTCGCGGAGATCATGGACTGGCTGGCCCAATGAGCCGTACCTCGCTGCTCCTGGACGCACACGCATTGTCGAGCCTGGCGCACAACGACAAAGCCATCCAGGCATGGGTCGCGGTGGTCGCGGCGCAACAAGCAGTGATGTACGTCTCCGCCGCCACGCTCGCGGAGGTCGTTGATGGTTCAGCCCGCGACGCGGCCGTTCACCGGGTGGTGAATTCCGAACTCAGATGCGAACCCGTCACAGACTTGATCGGCTATGCCGCAGGGCGCCTGCGCTCCGGGGCCGCCACCAGTCGGCGCAAGCCACGGGATCTGACCGTGGACGCCCTAGTCGTTGCCACGGCCTGTACCTTGCCGCGCCCGGTGGTCATCCTGACCTCGGACACGTACGACATCGACCTGTTGCTCACCGCCGACCGAACCGGGACCACAGCCGGAATCCGATCACGCCGTGTTTAGGCACCTTCACCAGATCACAGTCGTGGTAGAGGGGCGGCAACTGCTCCAAGTACGTCTCGCGCTCAAGATGACTCACCCGGTTTTCCATCATATTAGAACAACACAACGCATCAGTACGATCGTCCATCACGATCGAATTCTTACCACCACACGAGCAGCTCTCTCAGGTCCATCGGGCTGTGGTCAGGAAACCTCCAGGAGGCGGTACGGGGCTCCGACGCTTTCGTACGTTCGTCTGGTCCGCCAGTCCGCCTCCACCAACAAGTGCGTCTCCGTGGCGCTATGCCCGTAATTCAGCTGATCGTACGCCCGAAAACCGGCTCGAAAGCGGCGATTCCTTTCGCCGGCACACCGTTGCGCCGCGCCGCCTCCTTCCAGCCCGACACCGCCTTCCGGACCTGAGCGATGGCATTGCGGGCGGTCTCATCGGAGAGGCCGAACAATCTGGCCTTCTCGACCAGCACCGCGATCTCTCCGCCCGGATCAGCCGCACCACCGACCGTCGTGACCCGGGCCGCAGCCAAGTCCGGGTTGGGGTTCACATCGAACACCGGGCTGAGCCGCCAGCCCGTACCACGATGAAGAAAACCGTGGTTACGCAGGTGATCATCCGTGTTGTTGACCAAAATGGACAAGACGATACGCCGGAACAACTCTCCCAGATCGGCTCCGGGTCGGGCGGAGACCTCAGCCATGGCCTCCGCTATCTCCAGGTAGTCACGGCTCTCACCATCGTTGGCACCGAGCAGCGTCATCGCGCTCATGTAGCCGATACGCCGATCATTGTCACGGTCGAAGCGCTCCACGAGCAGTACGGAACGCCCGTCGATGCGTACGAGCCGGTTGCCCGGCACCATGATCCCAGCCACCGAGGCCAGGTCCAGGCACACCTTCTCCCAAGCCATCACGTCCCACTCGTCTTGCGGATGGGGGAACTTGGCGATGAAGAGTTTCCCGTCGTCGGCGACGGCCGCTTTGGGACGCGCCCCGCCCAGAGAGGCCGTCCCGGCGTCGAGAAGTTGTTTCACCGCCTGCAGCGCCCCATCGGAATCGCGCGCCACGGCATCGGCCGCGCGCAACAGACCGGGCAAACTGATGAGCTTCGGCACGGTCGTACCGGGACTGAGGAAAGTACCACCCTCTTGCGTGGTGAAACGCAACGCCCCCTGCCGCGTGACATCGCTCACCCCCAACAGATAATCGATATCCGTCAACGTACGGGGAGTGCCGCCATCCGCCCGGTCCGCCGCGTGCTGACGGGCGATCAGCCGCCTCCCCCACCGATCAGGGGCCGCATCCCCGAACGCGCGCGGTAGTGGCGCGGACACCGGCTGTGCCCCGCTGACAAGCGGCAACTCCGGATCAATGGCGTACGCGCGCGGCCTGTTGAGATGGTCGCTCGCGTAGGCGAACGTGGAGGAGACCCGGCCGCGCCGTACGTTCGCATACAGCGTTCCGCAACGCGTGGCAGCATTGTCCAGGAAGACCTGGATCGTGGTCATGACCGTACCCTTTGCGGCAGCGCCTCATCCGCCCGGGCCCGTCCCAGATCGGTTTCATAAGGGTCCGTTGCCTCGACAACCCTGTTCAGTACGCCGAGCCCTCGGGCAGTTGACAGTACGGCGGCGAAACTCACCCCCGGATCGCCGTGCTCGATACGGTGCAGCGTGGAGCGGGCGATGCCCGCCCGGTCGGCAACCTGGGCGGTTGTGAGCCCGAGGAGTTTCCGCCAGGTGGTGAGGTTCTGGCCAATGTCGGCCGCAGCAGTCAACACAACCCGCGACGGTGGACGGGAAACCATGCGCAGCACCTCCTTTAGGTATGCATTCTCGTACTTTATCACACATGATGCTTATGATAGAAGACAGTAACCCCAATCGTTGGAGCGCCGCACCATCACTATGCCGGGCAGCCAGTTCGGTGTAGACCGCGTTCTCGATGAGCTCGCCGATTCCCGGGCCCGAACCGACCCGGTTTTCCATCACAATGGAATGCTACTAGTGGTATTTGACCTGGAAATAGATCGCCATGATCACGGGAATCGACAATGCGACCCCGACCAGGATGAAGAATCCCCACCGCCACCAGAAGTTGATGTCCAACGCTGACGAATCCGGGACGGACTGTTGAATCGTTTGAGCCTGTTCCTTGGTCAGCGGCTGGGGGATCCAGTTCCCTTCGGCGTAGGTCATCAGCTCGTACTGGAATCCGTAGGCGAACTGAAAGATCCAGAACATCGCCAACGTACGATAATGCATGACGAGGACCCGATAAGGGTCCAACTCAAGGGTTTTTCGCTGGCGCCCCCAGGTCCATACCACCAACATGGCGTTTCCTCCTCTCCTGTAACACAGAGCCTATCATCATGCATCCAATGCCGAGATGCCGGTACCGCTCGAGCTCCACTGTTCGCTACCCTTGAGCCATGAACGTGCCGCTCGGTGGACCTGGGATCCTGTTGGTGCGCCCGCCGAAGCGGGTCCCGCTATGGATCCGCCTTGTGACCTGGGGTGCGGAGCGGAAGACGGGCCGGGAGTTGATGGTGCTGCGGCTGCTGGCCTGGCGCCAGCGGGTGGCGCTCAGCTCGGGGGTGTTGGAGGCGCTCATCTCGCACGGGCAGGGCCGGGCGGACGCCCGACTCCTGCAGCTGGTACGAATCCAGGTGTCACTGCAAGTCGGATGCCCGTTCTGTATCGAGATGAACTCCGACCACCGCGAGGATCGGGGCATCACGGACGAGCAGATCGACAGCCTCCCGGTCGGCGACTCGGTTCCGGACGGCCTGTTCTCGCGCCACGAGCGCGCCGCCTTGATGTTCGCCCGGAACCTGACCGCCACGCCGGTGGTCGTCGACGACGACCTCACGCGCGAGCTGCAAACCCTGTTCAGCGAAAAGGAGTTGGTCGTCATCGCCACGACGATCGCCCAGGTCGACTACTGGGCCCGCCTGCTGCGCGGCCTTGGCGTACCCGTCGCCTGCCCCATCCCGGCGGCGAAAGGCCGACACTGACAGCGCTATCATGTACGCAGGGAACCTTCGGGCGCAACGCGATGCGTCCGTTGCTTCACTTCGGGACGTATCCGACTTGTCCGATCAGCGACTGGCCTTCCGGGCCGACGAGCCAGTCGACCAGCTGCCTTGTCGTACCCTGTGGCTCACCAGCAGTCACGACATAGAAATCGGACGACAAGGGATATGTACCATTGCGGATGTTCTCCGCCGTCGGCGCGACACCGTCGATGGTCAGCAGTTTGATGCCCGGATTGGCGTTCATCACCGTCGCGTACCAGCGGAAGGTGTAGCCGATCGCGCCCGCGGTGTTGCGGTACGTCGCGACCTGGTTGATGACCTCCCCCATGCCGCCCGCCACTTCGTCGCGTTGCGGCTCGGCCATGGGCGTGTCCCGCATCACCTGCGCCAGCATCGCGGTCTGGCTGCCGGAACCCTCAGGACGCTGGAAGGCCTGAATCGGCTCATCTGGCCCGCCCAGCTGGCGCCAATTGGTGACGGTCTTGGTGTAGATATCCCGTACCTGCTGCAGCGTCAGCCCGTCGATGGGATTGTCCGCATTGACGAAGAACACGAAAGCCTCGCGCCCGACCGGGGTGAGGGTGAGGTCGACCCCGGCCGCCGCCGCAGCGGTCCGCTGTTGTGACGATGGTTGGGCAACGAAGATAGCGTCGACCTGGCCGGCGATCAGACGGTCGTACGCCCCACCAGTCTTGTTGCACTCCACATAGCGGGTGGCCTGGGTGACCGGATCGGGGAAGACATAGACGGCCTGGGCCACGGCGGCGTACACCGGGTACAAGGCCGTCGCCCCGTCCAGCCGCGGGTAGCTGCCGGTCAGTTGCAGGGTTGGCCGTGTCGCGGGTACGACGAGTTTGTTGCCGGGCACGAAGGGTGCGTACGAGAAGAGGTCCACCTCGTCCGACACCTGCGGTATCGCGAGATAACGCAGGTACGTACCGGCTTGAAACGCGGGGACGCCTATCAGCGCGAGCGTTACCGCCAACGTACCGGTCAACGCGATCCGGGCAGAACGTGCCGCCCAACCGGTGTTCTCCGGGACGCGGCGCCGGCGCCGGTAGCCAAGGGCGAAACCGCTCAACGTGGCGGCCATGACACCGGCAAGGGTGACCGGTACGACCACCCACTCGCCCGTCATCGCCGCCCAGAAACTGACCAGGAACCACGGTATCCCTGGGATCGAGAAGTTCTGGACGGCGTTCCCGGGCGCCACGGCGAAGGAGATCATCCACGCCACAAGGAAGTACGCCGGAACGGCCATTACCGGCAGCAGCGCACCCCAGGCCGTTGCGGGGCGGCGCCGTACCCGGCCCCAGCGGTACCAGATAGCGAACACGCCGACCAGGCTCAGCGCCGCGACTCCCCACGCCAGCCAGGCCCCGGTGTTCATCAGAAACATGACCGCGAAAGAAGTCCACAAACCGATGCCCAGCGGGACCGCGAAGAGCCCGAGAACGAGCGTCCAAACCACGTACCTCACGACCGTAAACCTATGCGGACCGGTCTGGTGTCTGGGCTTCGCCAAATGCAGGTAATGGTGTCCATGCGCCCAAGGCTACGGTACGTCAGTCCAGGTTCCAAGAGGTCCTTTGTCGGTTTCCATGGGGACTTTGGTCCCGATTCACCAGGCCGACATGGGGGACCAAAGTCCCAGGCCTGGATCACCGAAGGAGTCACATGCAACAAGATAGCTCGCTACATCCAGGTCTGCGTGTCGCGCCGTTCATTTTCAACCGAGTACGAATGATGGTCATGGCCCGAGGCAACCTATGGGGACCACGAAGACGCCGTCGGGGCGCCGATACCCCACCTCAGTCGCTGTGAGCACCATGAGAAAGGATGGTGTGGCCAGGCGCTCGGTGTCAACGCGGTCACGCAGGTCCAGTAGATGCTCTGCGGCAAGATCTGCTTCCTTCATGCCCATCTTCACCTCTACGGCTCCCCATCGGCCATCTTTGAGCTGTATTACCGCATCAGCCTCCAGCCCAGACTTGTCCCTGTAGTGGAACACTTCCCCGTCCAGTGCCTGGGCGTACACCCGCAAGTCGCGGACGCACATCGACTCAAATAACAACCCGAACGTGTTGAAGTCCGCCATGAGAGCCGCCGGCGACGCCCGCAGGGCCGCCACCGCCACAGACGGATCCACGAAGTGCCTTTTGGCTGAGGAACGTAGTGGAGTCTTCGAGCGCAACGCGGGATTCCATGCAGGTAAGTCCTCGACCACGAAAATGCGCCTGAGCGCATCTAGATATGCTGTGATCGTCTTGTCGGACAGGGTGGTATCGTTGACCTCGAGGTCGGCCATGATCGTCGGGAGGCTGGCTCGGGTTGATGTGTGGCGGGCAAGCGAGCGCACCACCGCCCGTACCCGAGCCGGGTTTTTCTTCACACCGTCAACCCGTGATACATCCAGGTTGACCACCGCATCCACATAGTCGAACACTTGGCGCAGAGCGACATCCGGTCTTGTGCCTTGCACTGTGGCAGGCCATCCACCCCGCGCCAAGGCGAACGCCAGCTCTTCCACGCTCAATTGGGACAGTGCCGTGATGTCGGTCAATCCATTGAAGAGTTCATGCAGCGACACAGCGCCACTGGACTCGCCAGACTCGAAAAGGCTCATCGGTCGCAGCAAGAGACGAGCGATGCGTCCAGTCCCGGTATGACGCGTGACGCCATCACGTGGAACTGCAGAACCAGTCAGAATGAACTGGCCGGTAGCAGCCCGCTGGTCCACGGCAAACCGAACAGCATCCCATAAGACCGGCGCCGTTTGCCACTCGTCGATCAGCCGAGGGACCGCTCCACCCAGCAGCAGCGACGGCTTCGTGTCAGCGGCACGCATATAACCTTCAGCCCGGTCAGGGTCCTGCAGGAAGATAGCACTGGCTGCCCGGTGTTCGGCTGTTCTGGTCTTCCCGCACCATTTCGGGCCCTCTATGAGCACCGCTCCGGATGCCTCGAGCGCGCGGTCCAGCGCCACATCCGCCACGCGCGGTAGGTAAGGGGTGCCATTCATCGGACTCCTAGCTTCGTGACCAAGAGTACCAGTAGTTCCGGATCTGGCGCTGTTTTGCTTCCCGATTTGGCGAGTATTCAATTCCGGAGTTGGCGACCGAGCCGACACTAATGGGACCTCCTCAGCCCTTCGCCTGTACGCCCAACCCCGGTTTGCCACGCGTCCCTTTAGTCTCGATCTGCTTCGGCGGCGATGAGGTCGGCTAGATCCGCTGGGCGGGAGAGCATCGGCCAATGTCCGGTTGGCAGGTCGACCAAGGTCAGATCGGCCAGATCGGCAAGGGGCGCGAACATCGTACCGGGCACGGCCATTCCCCGAACCACATCAGACGGGATGGAGCAACACACAACGGTGGTGGGTACGAGGTTGCGCCTGGGGTTGCGGAGGATGACGGGCTCGCGACACGTACCGGCCGGTTGCGGCACGGCCAGTGCCGCCACTTTGGCCTTGTCGGCGTCGGTCAATCCGTCGATGCTCAGACCCTGGGCGGCCAGCGCGTCAAGGCCGGGGAACGGCAGTTCGATGTCGTCCGGCGACAGATCGGTCCGGGGAACCGTACCGTCCCCGACCGGGCCGGAGTCGATGTAGATGATCCGGGCGAGCAGCTCCGGTACCTGGTCGGCCACGGCGACAGCGACCGTACCGGCTCCGCTGTGTGCGACCAGTACGACCCCGCCGCCGAGTTCGCGAACCCGGTTCACGACGGCGGTGACATGGTCGGCGAACCGGATCGACGCGCGCGGTGCGTCCACCAATTCCAGGCCGGGCAGGGTGATGGCTTCCGTACGGCGGCCCAGTTCGGCCAGCCGGGCGGCGACGGCGTCCCAGACCCAGCCGCCCAGCCAGTAGCCGGGGACGAGCAGGATCGGGCGGTCGGATGAGGTATGTGATGTGTTCATGAGACGTACTGTAGCAACCCCGCATGACACCGTTATGGCACTATTTATCACATGAATCGAACTGATCGGCTCTACGCCCTGCGGGAGGAGTTGCGCCGTACGGGACGCCGCGGCCGTACCGCCGAACAACTCGCTTTCACGTTCGAGGTCAGCGTCCGTACGGTCAAACGCGACATCTCAACCCTGCAATCCGGCGGGTTCCCGGTGTGGGCGCGGCCCGGTCCGGGAGGCGGGTACGTCGTCGACGCGTCGGCCACACTGCCACCGGTCAACCTCACCCCGGGCGAACTCTCGGGTCTCGCGGTGATACTCGCCCACCAGGAAGGCCAGCCGTACGCAACCCACGCGCGGACCGCGCTCACCAAGATCCTCGCCGTCGCCACACCGGCCGACCGCGAACGTGCCCAGCGTCTGGCTGGGCGGGTGTGGGTCGACCATGCCGGGCCGGTTTCGCCCATCGATCCGGGCGTACGCGGTGCGGTCGAGGAGGGCCTCGCCGCGAGGCGCGTACTGTCCATAACGTACGTCGACGAGAACCAAGCCCAGTCCCGCCGCCGCGTCGACCCGCAGATGCTGGCCCACGGCTTCGGACACTGGTACCTGGTCGCGTACTGTCACCAAAAACAAGCAATCCGCTGGTTCCGCCTGGATCGCATCACCAACGCCCACCTGACCAGCCAGGAATCCACCGACCGCCCCATCGCCGACATCGGCGTACCGCCGGCAACTTCCCGGTCAATCGCCCTGGAGTAGCCTTCCTGGGACACAGATCGTCAGCCGCCGTGAAGCCTGGGGCGGATGCGGGCAGCGAACCTGGGTGCGCCAGCGGCATCGACACGATCAGCGAACTCGGTGGCGGTGACCGGCGGTCGGGTACGAATACTGGCTGTGCCGATGAAAGACTCGGTGATACCGGCAGGGTCAGAGTCGAAGAGTTCGCACAGGTATTCGTCAGCTGTCAGAACCCGCACATGGTTGTCGGTCAGAACTGGAGACTTGTAATGTTTAGTGTTGCTGGTGACCAACACGTTGGCACGCCCGTCAAGGCTGGGTGTCCGGAACCTGCAGCATGGCCGTACTCACGCATCGTCAAGCAGGCCGGCGTCAGCCAAGGCATCAAGCAGGGCAACGTGTCCGGCCTTGCGTCGCTCCCGCTCGGCACCCAGGGCCAACACATCGGTGAGCCGGACACGGCGATGCTTGCTGCCAGGCACCCGCTGGTACGCAAGGACCCCATTGTTCATCAACCGGTCCACGTACTGCCGCGTCACCCCCAGCATCTCCGCAGCCTGCGTCGGGGCAAGTATTTCATCCTCACGCATGACGACAACACGTTCGCCTTTGGCGACCCCCTCCAACATGGAGCGGACTGCCTGGTTGACCTTCGTGTCGCTACCAGGATCGTTGGCAAGGAGAATGACAAGCCGGTTGGCTTCCGCCTGAGTATCGGGATCGACCGGATCAAGAGTGGCTAATGCGTGAGCGACCATGCCCTCAACCGTACTGCATTATCGTCAATAAAGACAACAAAGGGAAGCCGCCACGGCTGTCGGAGTCCTCGGCGAGGGGTCAGGCGTCGCGCAGGAACGAGTCGGTCGCGTCGACTATCTGTTGGACGGCGCCGTGATAGACGAAGTGGTTTCCGTCGATGATGGTCAGGCGTGCATCGGTGCCCAGTTTTTCCAGGTGATCGGTTTCGTACGTCTCCCCCATGCGCTTGACCGTTTCCGACGACGCCAGCTCCAGTACGGGAATGGTGTTCGGAAACCGCATGCCCATGACCTCGCGGATGTTGTCGTTGAACCGGGTCATCT
>Ga0209628_10004340_pt1 | contig 10226 bp, 10 predicted proteins | sample TergutCu122P4_FD_187285 | JGI IMG/M metagenome (GOLD analysis project Ga0209628, IMG submission 187285) | Cubitermes ugandensis P4 segment gut microbial communities from Kakamega Forest, Kenya - Cu122 P4 (SPAdes) (version 2) | ecosystem: Host-associated > Arthropoda: Insects > Digestive system... | reverse complement strand
ACCTTTTGCCGTAGCTTTGATATCTCCACCGGCACTCAACACAATATCCCCATCGGCAAGAAGTTCAATATCACCTTTACACTTAAATCGAATAACTTTATCAATATTATCAAACAGGATATCGTAAATTTCTTCTGGTTCATCCCATATACATATAGCGCCTTTGTTTTTTCCATCCCGCTCGTCATAGTCTACAAATTGTATGACTTGTCCACTACGAGACCAAATTGTTTTAGCAAGATTATCATCTTGTATCAAACCACTATTGGGTTTTTGTTTCGCATTGTACATCGAACCTATCACGTATGGTTTTTCGGCATTTCCGTTTTCAAAACCCACCATCACCTCTTCCTTTTTTTCGGGGATAAAGAAAAATCCTTTTTCATTACCGGCGTAGGGGGTTGCAATTCGTATCCAGGGGGTCATCATCTCTTCGTCCTGTTCTTTTTGCCAGAGGAACTGCACGCGCACACGCCCTAATTTTTCAGGGTCTATATTTTCTTTAACCACCGCGCGCTGGGTAAGCATTCGGGGATAGGCTTCGCTGTAGGTATAGGGTGGCACCTCAGTTTCTGCCGGAATCGCTACAAAAGAGTTTTCGTAAAAACCATCATCGGTTAAGTAGTGAGAAACACTAATCACTAAAAGTTCATCGTGTTTGCAATCATCCCATTCATCTTCATTAGCACTATCATCCTTAATATGTTTTTCTGCCAATTTAAACCGCGAACCTATTTTCAAATCTGCGCGGTTACTGGTACCGGTGCAGGTCATCAATTGTGCCTGTTTTCCCAATGCCTGAGCTTTTGTAGATATCTCAATTTCATCTATGTTGTTCTCTTCACCCACGGCGGAATTCAAATTTTGAAAAGTCTCTTTCTTATAAATATCTTTCGAGGCATCCACGGCAATTTTGGTCAATCCGTGGTCGGGGGCAGAGGAAAGCGCATCGGCAGCACTTTTCTTCATATTCGCGTAATCCATATAGTTGTGCCGGTGGTGCGTATATTTTAAATGTGAAGTGGACAACTGGTAGCTGTAGTTAACAATATCTTTGACAGGTAACAATTCCAACGAATCCAATTTTTTAACTTTTCCGAATACCAATTTTTCGCCATTGTAATAAAACCACTCTCCGAAACGGATTGCCAAACGGCTCAAAAAAGTATAGTCGGGTTCGTTGTATTGCACGGTGTAAAGAATTTGGTCGGTGAGCGCGGGGTCAATCTCAGCCTCAATATTGTAAGGTTCCAACGTTTTTTTAACTATATCTTTTAAGGTTTTCTTTTCAAAAGAGAAACAGTTTGGGTTATCAATCAGAAGAAAATCGGGACTATACGCAACAATTTCATATTCTAAGGAACCATCCATAGAACGCCGTACCGAATTGATATTGAAAATAATACCTTTAAACAAGAGTTGTACATCCTCCCCCTTATCCTTATCCTTCGATTTGGTTATATCTGCTATTACCTTAAAAGAGATCTCCACCTCTTTTCCCAACCAATCTTCCGACTGTTTAAACTTGATATCCTTTGCGGTCTCCGTAACTTTTGTTCTTCGTAAGCTGAAACGTAACTCATTGGGGCGGTTAATCTCCTGGGTTAAACTAAGGGAAGAGAAAAAATACTCTTCCAACATTGATTTTCCATCAATTTTAATTTCCCACGATTCTTTATCTGTAAGTGTGGACATAATTGGGCTGTTATTTATTAATGAGTTTTTGCTGTTATTATCTTGGATTTGCTGTTTCTTTAGTTTTATATTTTCTCGAACTACTAAAAAATACACTGTTATCTTGATCAAGATTTTCGTTTTGCCATCTGGCTGTATCTTTTGCTGCACGGAGTTCAAACGCCACCGCCTCGCAACTTAGGGTAAGTTGAATCGTCATCTGTTTTTCCTCAAGAAAATTATAATTCTCTTTTACAAATGTTGGATGGGCGTTATATAACACCAAAGTTTTGGCAGATAATTTTCCTTTATTCACCACATCAATCCAAATAGTTGCATTTCTATTATCTTTAAGGTTATTCATCCATTCGTAGAAAAACAAGTCTGTATTATCTTGAGCCAGTAAAGTCATGGAAAATTGGCTGAACTGAGGAAAGTGAGTAGCTACCATATTACTGTTCACTTTCTGGGTTATACAATAATCAAGGGATAAAATCTGATATTGACGTTTATTTTCGTCGAATACTATTGATGCTTTATGTGCCATAGTTTTTTAATTTCTTTAGGTTAATAATTTAATTTTTGATAATTTTATTGTGATAATTAATAGTTATTAATTAATTTTGCCTTCCTTCCCAAGCACTTACGAATTCCGTAGCATTAGTAAATGTTTTGCAAGTTATAGAGAACGATTCGGTGTGGGGGTATTTTTCGTTTGTATCTTTGGTTAACCATCTTTCGGTGTAGTTTATACAAAAGGCTTCAGTAAACTCTAATTTTTTCATTACTTTACCTGGTTCCCCCGGGTTCATCACTTCAATTTTACCGCTTTTTTGAGATAATTCGCTAATCATCCAGACATATATGTCTGCGTTATTTTCCAATGCCTTCACGGTAAGATTGATAATACCCCCTCTGGGTATTCCGGAGGGTTGATTATAACTATCAACAGGTTGTCTAAAAGAGTAGTCGAAAAATATGATTTCTCTTTCCATAGTTTTATCCCCACCATCATTATAAACGATCAATTTTGCGCCGGTATGCGCTTTGTTTTCAGTATCTGCCATAATTTTGTTATTAATTGTTACTAATTATTATTAAAGTTTAAATTTTTACAAGTAATTCTATATTCTATCTTCCACTAATACTCATACCCCACCGTGCCCACATTAAATTTTTTCCATACTATTTTTATCTCTTCGGTATTGCTTGTTTCCGCGGCACCTGCTTTCAAATCTTTCCAAACCTCTTTATAATACACGCAATAGGCGTCTTTAAATTCAATGGTTTTCAGCAGCACATTAGGGTCGGAGGATTTATACACCTTAATTCTTCCATTTCTTTTCATATCGGGTTTCAGCATCCAGTCGAGAAGATCGGGGTTTACATCTTGAGCAAATGCCTCTAACTGAACGGTAATGGTACCTCCACGGGGCACTGCGGTAGGTTGGTTATCAGTGTCAAAAGCCTGGGTAAACTCGAAACTATAAGTGTTAACTTTGCGTTTTCCTTTAGGAAATCCATCAATTTCCAATATTGCGTTTCCCGCGTTGTTGGGTAGTTCGTTTTCTTCCATAGTTTTTTTTATTTAAGAATTTATAAATGTGTTAATTAATGTTGTTGTTATACCCATTCGTTTTCGTAGGTAACGTTATCCCAGGTAAGTTTTCTCCAGGTAATCCAAATCTCCTCGGTATCGTAAGAATCGCTGGCAGAGGTTTTCCAGTTTTCGGTGTATTTTACACAGAAAGCGTCTTCAAACTCTATCTCTTTTAATTTATTACCTGGTTGTGAGGGCATATACACGGTTATTTTTCCGTTTCTCATCATATTGTTGCTCACCGCCCATTTAAAAAGTTCGTTGTTGTCGTTCTTTTTGGTAAAGGCATCCACTTTTACACGGAGCCTTCCCCCGCGGGATATGCCCGACGGTTGGTTTTCTTTGTCGGTAGGCTGGTCGAAAGTGAAATCAAATTCTAATACTTTGCGCAGGTTAAAACCATCAATATCCAGTATGGCATTGGTGCCATCGTTGGTTAAAAATTTACCTACATTTCTTAATGCTTTACCAAGGGCAGTATCTCTCATATCAGCTGCCTGGTTTTTTATATCGCTGCTTACAGAGCTTGCCACGTCTTTTGCTTTGTTAATTATATCCATAATCTTGTTGTTTTATTAATTATTAATCAGGGTAAAAAAAACGATTATTGCCATCCGTTGTCATATTCAACGTCGTCCCATGTGAATTTTCTCCAGGTGAAAGAAACCACCTCCGTGCAGGCAGAGTCTCCCTTGCTTTCCCTCAGGTCTTTCCAGTTTTCTTTATAGTCCACACAAAAAACATCTTCAAATTTTAATACTTTAAGATCTGAGCCTGGTTCCGAAGGTTTACATACAGTGATTTTTAATTCATTTATCAAAGTTCTGTTAATTAAAATTTTCAGCAGTTCATTATTGGTAGATTTTGTGTAAGCATCCACTGTAACAGAGAGTTTTCCCCCGCGGGGTATTCCAGATGGCTGCAACTCTTTGTCAACGGATTGCGTGAAAGCGTAATTATAATCTAACACTCTGCGAGGTTTGTAATTTCCTTCAAGAGTCATTATTGCGTTTGTGTTTGCTTTTAAATCTTCACTTGTCATAATATTTCAAAATTTTATTAATTTTATTAACGCTCATTGTTATTGTTTATGCCCAATCGTTATCATAAATAGAGGTTTTATCCACTAAAAACTCTTTCCATGTAATTTGAATCTCTTCTGTGTTGGCAGCTTCACCTTTACTTTCTCTCAAATCTTTCCAATTTTCTTTGTAATCAATACAAAATGCGTCTTTAAAAATGAGGGTTTTCAAGAGTGATTCGGGGTCATAGGGTTTATACACTTCAATTACAACTTCTTCTTTTTTCTCTCTGCCAACCATCCATTTCAGCAGTTCAATGACTCCTTTTTGGGTGCAGGCATCTAACTTTACGGTAAGTTTTCCCCCTCGTGGAATACCGGCAGGTTGGTTTTCTTTGTCAATTGATTGTGTAAAATTATAACTGTATTCTATAACTTTACGATGAGTAAAACCTTTTACTTTTAATATTGCGTTTGTCGGGGATTTTAAATTCGTGTTCATTTTTTCTATTTTTAAATTAATATATTGATAAGTAAAAACTAATTACATCCAATCGTTTTCATATACAACAGTACCCCAAGTCATTTTTCTCCAAACTATCTGTATGTCCTCAATAAGAGTTGGAAATCCGGGAGAAACAACGCTAGCTTTGTCTTTAATTGTGTTTACTTCTGTAAGTGCACCTTTCTCAACCCATTTTTCAACACCTGTCAACTTGTAATTTACACACAAAGCGTCTTCAAATTTAATCTCTGAATATTCATCGTTAGCTGAGGTAAGACTTTTTAGAATGATAGATCCGTTTTTCACAGAACGCTTTATCATCCAATTAAGTAGTGCTGAGGTGTTTTCAGCAACCAAAGCATTTACTTTAATACTAATTTTTCCAGGGCGAGGAATCCCACTGGGTTGATTTTCCTTATCAGAGGCTTGAGTAAATTCGAAGTTAAAATCATAAATATCGCGATCTTCAAGTCCCTTAATTTTTAGAACTGCTAATGCTGTTGAATCTGGCATAATTTTATTATTAAATAATTTGTATATTTTGTAATTTTTTTGTTATTTTCAAATTAAAATCACACCGGCTGCTCGCTTTGGCAACCGGTATGATGTTTTTGGAGGTTATCTCCAGTCGTTTTCGTAAGCTACGCCGCCACATTTGAATTGCCTCCAGGTAATCCAAATCTCTTCATAATAGAATGCATCTGTGTGTTCTACATTACGGGCGTTGGCTGCGGAAATTTTATCGCTCCATACCTGATTGTACTCTACACAATAGGCTTCTTTAAATTCAATTTTGGTAAGGTCTTTGTTATCTTCACCGGGAACATAAAGTTGAATGCAACCGTCTTTTTTCATTGCTCTCTCTTTTGCCCATTGCAAAAGTTCTACGTTTTCTTCATTTCTGTTGGCTGCCACCTTTACATAAAGTGTAGAGCCGCGGGAGATACCGGTTGGGCGGTTGTCTTTGTCAATTGCTTGTGCAAAGCTAAATTTGTAATCATGTACATCTCTCTCTTTAAATCCGTCCACTTTGAGGATTGCTAATGCTGTTGAATCTGCCATAATTGTTTAATTTACAGGTTAATAATTTTGTTGGTTGGTTTGTTGTTTCGTTGCAATGCTTTAATAAAAATCATACCGGTTACTCGGTTTAGTAACCGGTATGATGGTTTGGGGAATTATCTCCAGTCGTTTTCGTAAGCTACGCCACCGCATTTGAAGTTTCTCCAGGTAATCCAAATCTCTTCATAGTAGAAAGCGTCGGTGTGCTCTACGTTACGGGCGTTAGCGGCGGAAATTTTGTCGCTCCACACCTGGTTGTACTCTACACAATAGGCTTCTTTAAATTCGATTTTGGTAAGGTCTTTGTTGTCTTCACCGGGAACAAAAAGTTGAATGCAACCATCTTTTTTCATTGCTTTCTCTTTTGCCCATTGTAGAAGTTCTACGTTTTCCTCATTTCTGTTGGCTGCCACTTTCACGTAAAGTGTTGAGCCGCGGGAAATTCCGGTAGGTCTGTTATCTTTGTCAATTGCTTGAGCAAAGCTAAATTTGTAATCGCATACGTCGCGTTCTTTGAATCCGTCAACTTTGAGGATTGCTAATGCTGTTGAATCTGCCATAATGTTAAATTTTTTAAGGGTTAATAATTTTGGTTTGGGTTAATAATTTTGTTATACAGTATCACATTTCTTACTGTTCCTGTCTGCCGACAACTTAATGGTAAAGTTTTTAGCGGCGAAGAACGGCACAATATCGATGTCAATCTTAATCTCTTTGGTTTTAGGATCTTGGAAAGGTTCGCCCACGGTGTAGTTGGCAAAAAGTTTTCCGTGTCCTTTGTGGTCATTCAAGAAATTGGTAAGTGTTCTTTGAAGTTTAGCAGGCGAGTTGTAGGGGTCCCAGTTTTCGAGGGCTACTTTGTGTACATAGTGCATCAGGTTTTTCTTTACCCAGTCGAATACTCTCACAATGGGGTACTCTCTCATAGCGGTGTTGTCGCCGCTGTAGAGGTTGGTGTTGTTGTACGCCATAACTCTGCCTTCGCTGAATGCCATCGGCACTACCTGATTGTCCCACAATCCTGTAATCTCTTCTTTCATCAGGTTTAGTCTTGCGCCTTTTACTTCGGCTAATGTACCAAATTTTTCTCCGGCGGCGCCTTGCGACATTGGAAGTGCGGGGTTCCACAGTTTTCCTGCCAACGCGCCTGAGGGTGGAATGTACAGCGGATTCATCTCTCCGGCAATGGATTCGGTGGGGCGTCCCACTACCCAGTTGGCGGTAACTACTACGTTTTGCAATTCCTTGTCGGCATCTTTGTACATTTCGGTTTGTTCGTGCAACACTTCAAAGTCGCGGCAGTTGTTGGCATCGGAAATTACCAAAAGTTTGTATTCCCATCCCAATTTTGCATACATATCGCGCACTTGTTTGTCTTTCATTACATAGCCCGGAAGAACCAGCATACTGTAGTTGTCTCTCAAACTTAATCTGCCGTAAGCGTTGTAGAGCATACTCTTAATATCTTTGAAACTTTCGGAATCGCTGTTTTGCAGTTCGTCGGTTTCGCCGTTATCGTTGTGTTTTTCAGCGTTATAGATTCTAAGGTTAAGGATTTTTTCTGCACCTGCATTTTTGAAGAAACTATCTAACGAGCGGTAAGCAGTTTCCAATTTTTGAATTTTGAAAGCGGCAACTGCCAAGTTAGATTTAAGAAGTTCCTGATATTTGTCTCTCTTTTTCTCGCACAATTCCACATATTCTGAGGCGTTTGCTTTCTCTTCGCTCAAAATTTCCAACCAAGTTTTAATATCGTTCGCCAATCTTTGACGTTTTTGCTTAAATTGGTTTTCATTGAGGAACATTTTCTTAGCGGCAATGCTTTCGGGGTTCATATCAGCTGCATCGGGCATAAATGCTTCCAATGCTCTAAAACCACCGTGTTTTTTCAGAAGGTCCTGAATAGGTTTTCCCCCTTGGGGTTTTACCGCTGCCTGTTCTTGCGGGGCGGCGGCTTCCTGTTGTTGTAATTTATTTTCAGCCATAATGATAATGATTAAATTGTTCTACGTTTATTTGTTGTTTTCGTTTAGTTCTGCCAAAATAGATTCCAGCATCGCTTTCAGTTCGCCTCTTGATTCGGGGTCTTTTAAGATTTCTCTCAAACGAGCATTCTTTTCAATGGCTTTCTGTACATTCTCACAATTCTCTTTGCCGCTCTTTAAGCCGCTTAAGAAAGGACTGTTGTTCACTAAGTTTCCTTTACCGTTGCTGATTTCAAAGTCTTTCATTTCTTTGAATACCATGGTTTCTTTTACAGAACCGCCGTCCGCGCCGGTAAATTCCACATCTGTTTTAGGTTTGAAGTAGGCAAATGTTTCTTTCAGGTTGCGGGGGAATACGCCTCTTTTTTGACCGTCTTCCTCCACTTCGTCCATTGCCAAACCTTTGTTGTCAAAGGTTACTTCATCAGTAAACTGATCTACATAAAGGGTTTTGTTCATCGACAATCCCTCAATGGCTGCTGATGATTCCTCATCTTCAATTCTTGATAAATAATTTTCTTTACTCATTTTTGTTGGGGTTTTAAATTGGTTAATAATTTTTTTGATTAACGATATTATGTTGAACATTTTTCATATCTCTTAATAGATCCATTCGGGTTTACCATCTTTCATTTTCAACTCTACTTTGCCACCTGCTTTAACCTGTCCTGCGATAATCAATTTGGAAAGTGGTCTGCGGATTTCGTTTCTGATAATTCCCAGGATGGGGCGTGCACCCAACTGGGGTGAAAATTCGGATAAAGCGAGTGCTTTTTTCGTTTCCTCGTCTATAACTAAGGTAATTTTTAAGTCCACCAACGTTTTCATCAAGTTTTTCAGATGGATGTTGAAAATCATCATTACAATATCTTCGGTGATGGGCGAGAAGGGGATGATTTCGGAAAGACGACCCAAAAATTCGGGTTTGAACTTTTTCTCAATCATAATTTGTTTCAACTCGTTGGATGATGGTATTTTACCTTCCCCAAACGATTTGAAAATATAGTCGCTACCCACGTTGGAAGTAAATACCACCAACGAGTTGGAGAAATCTCCGGTGCGGTTCAGTTTGTCGTGAATTCTACCTTCATCCATAATTTGGAGAAAGATGTTGAACACGTCGGAATGGGCTTTTTCAATTTCGTCGAACAATACTATGGAGTACGGTTTTTGGCGGATTTTGTTAACCAAAAGACCACCCTCTTCGTAACCTACATAGCCTGCGGGCGCGCCGGTCATGGTTGCCACAGAATGTGATTCCATAAATTCGGACATATCGAAGCGGATAATGGCGGATTCGTCCTGGAATAAAAAGTCGGCTAATGCTTTGGTAAGTTCTGTTTTACCGGTTCCGGTGGGTCCTAAGAAGAACACAGAAGCGATGGGCTGTCCTTTTTTGCTTAATCCTGAACGGGATTCGTAAACAGCATCCAACACGATTCTTATAGCATGGTCTTGTCCCACTACACGTTCTTTGATGATTGCTTCGGCGCTTACCAATTTGTCGCGCTCTTTGCTCTGCACTTTACCGATGGGAATACCGGTTTGTTGGGCAATCACTAAGGAGAGGTCGGCAACTTCCACTTGTGTTCTTTTGGCAGCGGTTAATTTTTTCAGCTCTTCCAACACGGTTCCCAGGTGCTTAATTTTAGCATCGTTGTTTTTCAACTCTGCGAAGTTCACGCTGTCGTCTAATTGTGAGGTCAGCAGGAAGCTCATCCTGTTAAATATTTCGTGGTGCAGCCAGTGCAGGTCGAAAGCGGTTTTTTCTGCGCCTTTCTCTTTAGAGGCGGCTGTAATTTCGATTAATTTCTCGGATAACATAGCCACATCTTTTTCAGAGATGTCGTTCATCGTATGGATATGTGATAACGTTTTGTCTATCAAGTCGAAAGCAGAGTCAGGGAGACTTCTTTCGCCCATATATCTTTTTGCCAAGCGAATGGCTTCTGCCACCACTTCGTCGGAAACCAACAGACTGTGGTGCTCTTCGTAGCGTACTTTAGCACCTTTGATAATGCGGGATGCCATATCAATAGAGGGCTCTTCGATAGTGAGTTTCTCAATTTTACGCACAAACTCCTTGTCGGTTTCAATACTTTTGGTGTAACCTTCCACGGAGGTAGTAGCAATAAGGCGGATAGCGCTCCGGTTCAGTTCTTTTTTCAACAGGGTAGAAACGCCGTGAAGCATACTTTGTTTGTCGAAAACTTTGTCAATACCTTCAATAACGAGCACGGCATTTTCCATTCCGTGAATCTCTTTCAACACTTTTTTGGCGCGGTCTTCCACTTCACCTTTGTAGTTTGCTTCTGAAGAGAGGGCGGAAAGGTCTAATTCATATACTATATTTTCTTTAAGAAAATCGGGCACTTCGCC
>Ga0209628_10004339_pt1 | contig 10226 bp, 8 predicted proteins | sample TergutCu122P4_FD_187285 | JGI IMG/M metagenome (GOLD analysis project Ga0209628, IMG submission 187285) | Cubitermes ugandensis P4 segment gut microbial communities from Kakamega Forest, Kenya - Cu122 P4 (SPAdes) (version 2) | ecosystem: Host-associated > Arthropoda: Insects > Digestive system >... | reverse complement strand
TTTCAAACCGCATTGCTCGATCAACCATGCAGCAGGAATTTTCACGACTTTTCCATCAACCGGATAAGAAGGCATATCCGGATATTTTTCTTTCAAACCTTCGTAATGAGCCATACATATATATGGATTCATAAAAAAGCTGCCTGCATTGCCCAATTTCTTCGGATCGGGCAATTTTGCATCCCTGATGGAGATTACAGCCTCTCTGATTGTTTTTAGATTGACATCTTTTCCGTCTAAAACAGTTTTTAAATAGCCATATCCCAGATTATATACCGGCTGTTTCGACAGTTTGTAAATTACATAAGTAACAAAATATTTTCCTTTGTGAGTTTCTTCTTTAAAAATGCTATGACGATAAGAAAACTTACAATCTTCGTTTTTGAATATCTGTTTTTCTCCTGTTACAATATTATATGTATGTACTTCTGTAATCGTGTCGCAAACTTCTACGCCATACGCTCCGATATTTTGGACGGCCGACGCGCCGACTTCACCGGGTATTCCTGAAAGGTTTTCAATTCCTCCCCACCCTTTTTCAACGCAATAAGCCACAAAATTATCCCATTCAACACCCGCACCGGCTTTTATCCAAACATGGTTTTCTTCTTCTTTTTCGATTTCGATGCCTTGTATCGACGAATGTACCACGATTCCCGAATAATCTCCAAGAAAAAGCAAATTACTTCCCTGACCGATATGTATAAATGGTTGCGAGAAAAAATATTCGTCGGAAAGCAGTTTTTGCAAATCCTCCTCGTTTTCATATTCCACAAACCATCGTGTTTTAATATCGAGTCCGAAGGTATTGTGCTTTAGCAAAGAATAGTTTTCTGATATTTTCATTTAAGTATAATCATAAATTTAAACACGGAGTTTCACGGAGTAATTTCCACGGAGTAACACAGAGATATAAAAAAACTCCGTGTTACTCCGTGAAACAAACTCCTATTACTCTGTGTTTTAAAATAATTCATCAAAATCTAAAAATTGAACTGCGAAATTACAAAAAAATATCAGAAATATTTTGTCATTTAAAATATTTGCATTTACTTTGCACCACAAAGTACTTTCAATGGAAACGAACAAACAAGAATTAGAAACATTACAAGACATCCGGAAGATGATGGAACGCAGCAGCCGTTTTATCAGTTTAAGCGGATGGAGCGGTGTAGCCGCAGGAACATGTGCGTTAATCGGTGCCTTTTTTGCCCACAGAGTTATTGCATCAAGTGAATACGCGCAAGACTATCTCACATTTTCACAAGTGAAGATTTTACTGCTGATTGCTATTCTGACTTTTATTTCAGCATTTGTTTCCGCTTTCTTTTTTACCTATATAAAAAGCAAGCGCAACAACATTTCGATTTGGAGTGCGACTTCCCGACGGCTGATGTGGAGCGTCGGTGTGCCGATGGTTGCCGGTGGTTTTCTCATACTGAAAATGATAGATTTGGGTATTGGCGGATTAATCGCACCTGCCAGCCTCATTATCTACGGAATAGCTTTATTTTCGGCAAGCAAGCAAACTTTAAATGAGATAAAATATTTGGGATATACCGAAATCATATTAGGCGTTATCTCATTATGTTTTACAGGCTACGGACTTTTCTTCTGGGCTATCGGTTTTGGAGTTATGCATATTATATATGGTGTGTACATGTGGATAAAATATGAAAGAAAATGAATGTACACGATCTGAATAAAGCTTTCGACAATAGGTTGCGACTCGGCATCATGAGTGCGTTGATTGTTAATCAAGAAATTAACTTCAACACACTCAAGGAATTGCTGGATATAACAGACGGAAATCTGGCCTCCCACCTCAAAAGTTTGGAAGAATTGGGATATATCGAGGTCATAAAAGGTTTTATCGGCCGGAAAACAAATACGACTTATCATTTGACCTCCACCGGAGAAAAAGCTTTCAATCAACACTTGGATGCTTTAGAGCAAGTGATAAAAGGTGTTCGATAATTTTTTTTGCTATTTTACTTTGAAAAACAAAGCACTTTTAATAACTATATTTATGGAAACAACAGAGAAACAATTATTACGAAAAATCAGATTTTTAGTTCTGTTTTTTATTGTAGCCCTTGTCGTTAGTGGCATTACAGCATTCCCATTGGTAACAGAAATGAGGATTTTAACTTCATTTTTGGGTATTGACAGCAGTTTACCACCAACCGACTACTCCGGATTAAGGTTTTGGATTGCAACCGTTAACGAAGGATTAATCCGCACAAGTGAGCAATATCCATTTATGCAATACGGAAGTGATTGGTTGGCTTTTGCACATCTTGTTATCGCAGTTGCATTTATCGGCCTGTACCGCGAGCCTGTGCGCAACAAATGGCTGATTTATTGGGGAATGATAGCCTGTGCAGGCATTCTGCCTTTGGCTTTAATTTGCGGATATATTCGGCAAATTCCATTTTTTTGGCAACTGATTGATTCTGCTTTTGGCGTATTCGGATTTATTCCGTTATACTTTTTACATGTTTGGGTTAAAAAATTAGAAAAAATGCAAGCACAATGAAAATATTACTTATAAATCCTCCGCATTTATCAATTGGCAGTCGCTTGCCGCAAGAACATTTACCACCATTGGGATTGTTATCTGTTGGCGGCGCATTGATTGACGCAGGATATAATGTAGATTTGTTAGATGCCGATTATGGAAATATGAAAATTCCTCAAATCGTAGCATCGGTCGTAGCGAAAAAAGTCGATATGGTAATGTTGGGACATTCAGGCTCAACATCGGCACAACCTATTATCAACGAAATTACTCAATTGCTCAAACAGGCACAGCCCGAAATTTGCATTGTTGTGGGCGGTGTGTTTCCTACTTTTCATTGGAAAGATATTTTGCGAGAAAATCCGCAAATGGATTATATCGTTTGTGGCGAGGGCGAAAAAACGATATTGGAACTGACTCGTGCGATTGAACAAAATTTGCCGGTTTCCGAAGTTAAAGGCATTGCATACAGAAAAAACAATATTCCCACACGAACATCACCTGCGGAACTCATTGAAAATTTAGACGATTTCCGGATTGCGTGGGAATTAATGGGCGATTATCATTACACCTATTGGGGTAAACGAAAAGCCGTTGTAGTACAGTTTTCGAGAGGTTGTCCGCACCAATGTTCTTATTGCGGACAAAATTTGTTTTGGCAAAAATTTCGTCATCGAAACCCACAGGCTTTTGCCGACGAAATGGAAATGTTACACAAAAAATATGGTGTTGAAGTTATCAACTTTGCCGACGAAAATCCCGCCTCCGATGCCAAGGCTTGGAAAGAATTTTTAGAGGCATTGATTGCCAAAAAACTACCGTTAATTTTGGTCGGTTCTATTCGTGCAGATAATATCGTCAGAGATGCCGATGTTTTGCATCTTTACAAACAAGCCGGTTTTGAGCGGTTTTTATTGGGTATTGAAAACTACAACGAAGCCGTTTTGAAACAAATCAAAAAGGCGGGAACGATTTCCAAAGACCGACAAGCCATTCAGTTGTTGCGGAAATATAATATTTTGTCGATGGCAACTTATGTCGTCGGTTTTGGCGAAGAGCGTATTAAGGATTTTTGGCACAGTTTGAAACAACTTTGGTCATACGACCCCGACCAAATACAATTGGTTTATGTTACGCCACATCGTTGGACTCCTTATTTTGAGGAAATCAAGCACAAAGAAATTATCCTGACCGACCAGCGAAAATGGGACTATAAACATCAAGTCATTGCAATAAAAAACATGCATCCGGCGCTTGTTATTTGGTGTGTAAAACTATTAGAGTTGTTCGTGCAAATGCGCCCTCAATCCGTTAAACGCTTACTTTTTCACAGAGAGGCTCGCCTGCGAAGCGCCATGCGATGGTACACAAATATTGGACGTAGAGTTTGGTTTTGGGAATTGTATCAGTTCTTTTTCGTAACGAAATTGACAAAAGAAAAAATAACATTAGAGAAATTTTGGAACGCACAACAAATCAACGAATAAGTTAAAAAAATCAAAACACCAATAGAAAACTTAGTGTAAATTACAAACGGTATTGAATAAGAAAAATTACGAGTTAAAGCTCTTATTCAGTACCGTTTCCATTACAATAACCATTCAATTCTTGTTGTAATTACCAAGTTATACAACGACCTATACTACAATAAATTAGAATATTTTATTAATATTTTTATTCCGAATTAATTTGTTTTCAAAAAATAATCTATTAGATTTGCACTCCTTCTTAATCCAAAGAAAATGAATGCAAATATTGTAGACATGAAAACACAATTTATACGGACGTATGTATCTGTAGATTGCGTTGTTTTTGGATTCGATGGACAATCGCTAAATGTATTGTTGGTGAAACGCAATACAGAAAAGACAGAAGGCTCGGAATTGAAATTGCCGGGAAGCCTGATTTACCAAGATGAAGATGCCGATACCGCCGCTTATCGCGTACTTACGGAGTTAACCGGCATCAATAAAATGGCTCTGAGGCAATTCCATAGTTTCACCTCACCTCTAAGAACGTCTAACCCTGAAGATGTTAGTTGGCTTGAGTATGAATATAGTCATAAAATCGACAGGCTGATCACTATTTCTTATTTATCTCTCTGTAAGATAGATAGGAAACTGAATGTCGTATCTAAATACAAAACAGTACAATGGTGTCCGGTCGACGAGTTGCCCAAAATGCCTTTCGACCACAATCAAATAGTAGAAGAATCTTTAAAAGAAATATGCCGTTGGTTGGAATCCGAACCTTCAGTTGTTTTTGAATTATTACCATCGAAATTTACGGCTGCACAGCTGCGGCGATTATACGAGGCCGTCTACCGTAAAAACTACGATGTCAGGAATTTTCACAAGAAGATTGCAGGAATGGATTATATAGTCCTTACGGATGAATGGCAATCGGGAGTTTCTCACAGAGCTGCCCGTTTCTATAAATTCGATAAGGTTTTGTACAAAAAAAGAATGGCAGCGATTGAATAATATGAAAACTCACATTGCTTTTTTCGACACAAAGCCCTACGATTCGGCTTCGTTTGACAGTCACAACAAAGATTTTGACTTCGATATTCGTTATTATGAGGCACAACTCGATAAAGATAACGCCATATTGGCTAAAGGCTCCGAAATTGTTTGCGCATTCGTAAACGCAACCATCGATGCGGAAGTAATTGATATTTTGGCAGAAAACGGAGTAAAGTTGATTGCTCTGCGATGTGCCGGATTCAACAATGTAGATTTACAGGCAGCCAAAGGAAGAATCAAGGTGGTGCGAGTACCGGCCTATTCTCCGTATGCCGTAGCAGAACATACACTGGCGCTGATGCTCGTATTAAACCGTAAAATACATAAAGCCTATTCGCGCACCAGAGAAGGAAACTTCGCATTGCACGGATTAATGGGATTCGATATGCACGAGAAAACGGCAGGTATCATCGGAACCGGAAAAATCGCTAAGATTTTGATAAAAACGTTGCGTGCAATGGGCATGCGTGTATTAGCTTATGATATATATCCCGACCTCGATTTTGCCCAAGAAACAGGTATCGAATATACTTCGTTAGACGAAATATACCGGAAATCAGACGTTATATCGTTGCATTGTCCGCTGACCAAAGAAACGGAGTACATGATAAACAACGATACCATCGCTAAAATGAAAGAAGGTGTAATGATTATCAATACCGGACGTGGAAAGCTGATCGATACAAATGCGTTGATCAAAGGACTTAAAAGTAAAAAAATCGGTTTCGCAGGATTGGATGTTTACGAAGAAGAAAGCGAATATTTCTACGAAGACAAATCTGACTTTGTTATGAACGACGATATGTTGGCGCGTTTACTTTCGTTCAATAATGTTATCGTAACATCTCATCAGGCATTTTTCACAAAAGAAGCTTTATCGAATATCGCTCAAACAACATTAGAGAATATCAAAGATTTCGTCGACGGGAAACCTCTCCTCAACGAAGTGAAAGTATAGAAAAATTAAAAACTTAAATAGTTTAGAATATGTATTTATTAGGTTATGACGTAGGTAGTTCTTCCGTAAAAGCTTGTTTAGTAGAAGCTTCAACAGGAAAAATCGTTGCTTCGGACTTTTTTCCGAAAGTAGAAATGACAATCCATGCCGAGAAAGCCGGCTGGGCAGAGCAAAATCCCGAATCGTGGTGGGAAAATTTAAAATTAGCCAACGAATCGGTCTTGAAGAAATCAGGTGTAACCGGCAATGAAATCAGCGCCATCGGTATTTCGTGGCAAATGCACGGCTTGGTTTTGGTTGATAAGAATCAAAAAGTTTTGCGTCCGTCCATTATTTGGTGCGACAGCCGTGCGGTTCCTTATGGTGAAAAGGCTTTCAAAGCTATCGGAGAAGAAAAATGTTTATCGCATTTATTAAATTCTCCGGGTAACTTTACTGCTGCTAAATTAGCTTGGGTAAAAGAAAACGAACCGAAAATTTATGAGCAAATCGACAAACTCATGTTGCCGGGTGATTATATCGGAATGAAATTAACAGGCGATATCGTTACAACCGTCGAAGGTTTATCTGAAGGCATTTTTTGGGATTTCAAAGAAAACAAATTATCCGACGATGTATTGAACTATTTCGGTTTCAGCAAAAGTTTTATTCCCGAAATCAAACCGACTTTCGGTATACAAGGCTTGGTTTCTTCCGCAGCAGCTAAAGAACTCGGCTTGAAAGAAGGTATTCCTGTGACTTACCGCGCAGGCGACCAACCAAACAACGCAGTATCATTAAATGTATTCAATGCAGGAGAAATCGCAGCAACTGCCGGAACTTCAGGTGTAGTATACGGTGTATTGGGAGAGGTTAACTACGACCCGAAATCTCGCGTAAATACATTTGCTCACGTTAATCATACAGCCGAACAAACCCGTTTGGGCGTTTTATTGTGCATCAACGGAACATCAATATTATATTCTTGGATGAAGAAAAATGCTACTCCAACAGGAATTAGTTATAAAGATATGGACGCTATGGCATCTCAATCCCCGATTGGAAGTAGAGGCGTGTCGATTATTCCTTTTGGAAACGGCGCCGAGCGCATCCTTCAAAATAAAGAAGTAGGTTGTTCAATTAACGGAATCAATTTTAATATTCATAATCAATCCGATATGCTGCGGGCGGCACAAGAAGGTATCGTATTCTCATTCCAATACGGAATGGAAATCATGACCGGTATGGGCATGGATATCAACGTGATTCGAGCCGGAAATGCCAATATGTTCCTTAGTTCGATTTTCCGTCAAACTTTAGCGAGCATCAGTGGTGCTACCATTGAACTTTATGATACCGACGGAGCAGCCGGAGCAGCAAAAGCAGCCGGAATTGGTGCAGGTATCTACGCATCAAACAAAGAAGCATTTGCATCTCTCGAAAAACTGGCGGTTATAGAACCGGAAACGGATAAAACAGAGCAGTATCAAAATGCGTATCAACTTTGGAAATCACATTTATAATAACACTATTATTAACTTTATAAAAAATTAAAATTATGGCAAAAGAATTCTTCCCCGGAATCGGGAAAATCAAATTCGAAGGAAAAGAAAGCAAAAACCCAATGGCATTCCGTTATTACGATGCTGAAAAAGTGGTAAACGGTAAAAAAATGAAAGATTGGTTGAAATTCTCTATGGCATGGTGGCACACACTTTGCTCAGAAAGTAACGACCCATTTGGTGGCAACACAAAATCTTTCGAGTGGAAACAAAATGCAGACAGAGTTCAAGCTGCTAAAGATAAATTAGATGCAGGTTTCGAATTCATGCAAAAAATCGGTATCGGATACTACTGTTTCCATGATATCGACTTGGTAGACGAAGCTGCTACTATCGAACAATACGAAGCCGACTTGAAAGAAGTTGTTGCTTATGCTAAAAAACTTCAAGCAGAAACAGGTATCAAATTGTTGTGGGGTACTGCTAACGTATTCAGCCATGCACGTTATATGAACGGTGCTGCAACTAACCCGAATTTCGATGTAGTTGCCCGTGCTGCTGTTCAAATTAAAAACGCTATCGATGCTACTATCGAATTGGGCGGAACAGGTTATGTATTCTGGGGCGGTCGCGAAGGTTATTCTTCATTGTTGAACACCGACCAAAAATTGGAAAAAAATAACTTAGGCAAAATGCTTACTGCAGCTCGTGACTACGCTCGTGCAAAAGGTTTCAAAGGTACATTCTTCATCGAACCTAAACCAATGGAACCGACAAAACACCAATACGACGTTGATGCTGAAACAGTTATCGGTTTCTTGAAAGCTCACGGTTTGGAAAAAGATTTCAAATTGAATATCGAAGTAAACCACGCTACATTGGCAGGTCATACTTTCGAACACGAATTGGCTGTTGCTGTTGATAATGGAATGTTAGGTTCTATCGACGCTAACCGCGGTGACTATCAAAACGGATGGGATACCGACCAATTCCCAATTGACCAATTCGAATTGGTTCAAGCAATGTTGCAAATCATCCGTGGTGGTGGTTTCGAACATGGTGGAACTAACTTCGACTCTAAAACTCGTCGTAACTCTACCGATTTGGACGATATCTTCATCGCTCACATCGCTGCTATGGACGTAATGGCTCGCGCATTGGAAAGTGCTGCTGCTCTACTTAACGAATCTCCATACAGCAAAATGTTTGCTGACCGTTACGCTTCTTTCGCTTCAGGTAAAGGAAAAGAATTCTCTGAAGGCAAATTGAAATTAGAAGATTTGGTTGCTTATGCTAAAGCTAACGGCGAACCGAAACAAATCAGCGGCAAGCAAGAACTTTACGAAGCGATAGTTAATATGTACATCTAAAATTAATTGATAATTGACAATTGACAATTGATAATGAATAACTTAAATTTCATTGTTAATTGTCAATTGTCATTTTTCAATTATCAATTATAATATCATGGCTAAACAATATAATACAGGTTATATTTTCGGTATAACCTTAGTTGCCACTCTTGGTGGCTTACTTTTTGGATACGACACTGCCGTTATTTCAGGCGCCGTATCATCTATCGAACATTTTTTCGGACTGAGCGGTTTTGCTAAAGGTGTAACCGTTTCGAGTGCATTGTTCGGTTGCATTATCGGTGGTTTTATTTCGGGCTTTTGTTCTTCTCGTTTAGGGCGTAAAAATTCGTTATTTTTGGCAGCGATACTATTTTTTATCGCAGCGTGGGGTACTGCATTCCCCGAATTTTTATTTTTCAAACACGGCGAAGGAAGTATGGGCGTACTCTTGGCGTTTAACTTCTACCGCATTATCGGTGGTATTGGTGTAGGTTTGGCTTCAGCAATTTGTCCGATGTATATCGGCGAAATTGCGCCTGCCGAAATTCGCGGACGCTTAGTGTCGTTCAACCAGTTTGCTATTATTTTCGGTATGTTGGTTGTTTATTTTGTGAACTGGGGAATTGCCAACGGACAAACCGATGCGTGGATTCATTCAGTAGGTTGGCGTTATATGTTCCTTTCATTAGCTATACCTTCGGCACTGTTTGCTATTCTATTATTCTTTGTGCCGGAAACGCCACGTTATCTTTCGCTTATCAATCAAGAAGAAAAAGCATTGAGCGTATTGCAAAAGATTAACGGCAAGGAACGTGCTGCAAAAATATTGAACGAGATTAAAGCAACTATGGGCGAAACCGTAAAAGCAAAATTGACTTCTTACGGAACGAGAGTGATTGTTATCGGTATCTTAATTTGTATATTCCAACAATTTATAGGCATTAATGTAGCGTTGTATTACGCTCCGGAAATTTTCAAAGCAATGGCCGGCGACGGTTCAACAGATACAGCGATGATGCAAACCGTTATCATGGGATTGGTAAACGTGGTTTTCACGGTAGTTGCCATTCTTACGGTTGATAAATGGGGACGTAAACCTTTGTTGATTGTCGGTTCAATCGGTATGGCTATCGGTATGTTTGCTATTTCAGGATTTGCATTTAAAGAATTTTTGGGTACTGCCACATTGGTATTTATGATTGTTTATACCGCATCGTTTATGATGTCGTGGGGTCCGATTTGCTGGGTGTTGGTTTCCGAAATTTTCCCGAACAAAATTCGCGGACAAGCGGTGGCTATTGCTGTTGCTTGCCAATGGTTGGCAAACTTTATCGTTTCATCGACTTTCCCGCCGTTGTTGAAATTCAATGGCGCACTGCCTTACGC
>Ga0209628_10004337_pt1 | contig 10227 bp, 8 predicted proteins | sample TergutCu122P4_FD_187285 | JGI IMG/M metagenome (GOLD analysis project Ga0209628, IMG submission 187285) | Cubitermes ugandensis P4 segment gut microbial communities from Kakamega Forest, Kenya - Cu122 P4 (SPAdes) (version 2) | ecosystem: Host-associated > Arthropoda: Insects > Digestive system >... | reverse complement strand
AGCCATATACGTTTCCTGAATATTTGTAGTGTCATAAAAGAACATCTTCTCATTCACAGGGCTTTGCGGACAAGATTGAAAAAACTTTTTTGACAATGTAGAAAATAAATATTTTGGACAGTAGCGCCTTGTTAATTTCTGTTTCAAAATAGAATAACGATTTGACTCATACCTACATAATAAATCGCATAGAGCCGGTGGATTGTATCGTTCTACAATGGAAAAAATTACGACTTTGGGTTTGTGAATGACTTGTAAATCCAATAAATGCTTAAAATCACTCAAGGTGACAGGCGCCATACAGTAAAAACACATCAAGCCATTGGCTTTTCTGTTCAAGGTATTGGTTAAGGTAGAATCTTGATGCAAAGACAATCCTGCCATAAAAGAATCTCCGATTATGCAAACATCCGGATCGCATAAAAAACAATCATTGCGAAAGCCCAGACTGTCGGTAATCCAACATTCATTTTTGGGAATGGCATACGATGTATGTGCACAAAGGTCGCCTTCCGAAATCATTTGTACTTTTTGGTTTGGGATAAATCTCATACCATCTTTTTGAAAGAGAAGCGCCTCAAAAGGTCGATACGTAAAAAAAGTGAGAGGCAAAAACAATTCAAAAGAAAACAGCAATGTGAGCGGAATTGTGAATACAATGATTCTGAAGATGAATTTTGTTATTTGCATATTGTTTAAAATTGAAAGTAAATAAATTGTTGTTGCTCTTCGCTTGCAAACCAAAAGATAGCCAAAATAATAATGTAATAAATAGCCCAACGGTAAAGCCATTTCCATTGCATCCCCAACTTCTCAATGCCATACTGATCTTTTCGGCCAATCCATTCTACGACTAACATCAAACCTATAAAAAACGCATTTTGAAAAAACAGTTTGTTTTTGATAAATGCAAAAGAAAACAGGCTTTCGTTGGCCATTCCGCTAAAATACGTCAACGCCTGCCCCAAATTATCCGCACGGAAAAATACCCAACCGATATTGACCAACAAAAAAGTCAATCCAATTTGAAAAACCTCTTTGAAGTTGGGTAATAATCGCCCTTCGGCAGCCGTATCCGTATATTTTCGGTTTTGATTGAGCAAAATCAAAGGCAAAAACAACATGGCGTGGAATGCACCCCACACAATAAAAGTCCAGTTTGCGCCATGCCAGAACCCACTTACAAGAAAGATAATGAATGTGTTGCGAACAACTTTTATTTTTGAAACACGACTGCCTCCCAACGGGATATAGACATAATCGCGAAACCATGTAGTCAGCGAAATGTGCCAGCGTCGCCAAAATTCTGCAATATCCCGCGCAAAATATGGATATGCAAAATTTCGCATGGCGTTTACACCAAACAGTCGAGCCGTACCAATGGCAATATCCGAATAGCCGGAAAAATCGCCATAAATCTGAAAAGCAAAAAACACAGCGCCTAATAACAAAGTTGAACCTGTATGGGCTTGTGGATTGTCAAAAACCATATTGACATACGTGGCGCAATTATCGGCAATTACAATCTTTTTGAATAATCCCCACAGAATTTGCCGCATGCCGTCTGTTGCTTGTGCATAGTTGAAAACGCGTTTTTTACCAAACTGTGGCAAAAGATTTTTTGCCCGTTCAATCGGGCCTGCAACCAAAAGCGGGAAGAATCCGATAAAAGCAAAAAAGGCGATGATATCCTTTGTCGCCTCAATCTTTCGTTTATAAATGTCTATGGAATAGCTAAGACCCTGGAATGTATAAAACGAAATGCCTACGGGCAAAATAATATAGAGCGTATGCGGCTGCAAATGAATCCCTAAGGTGGCAAAGGCAGACACAAAATTCTCAATAAAAAAGTTGAAGTATTTAAACAAGCCCAAAAGCCCTAAATTCAACGTGATATCGCAAATCAGGATAAATTTGCGAGACAAAAATTTCGGAAAGGGAGTTTGTTGATTATCTGCTTGTTGTATCAACAAGCCGCAACCCCAACTACAAAACGAACTAACCACAATTAATATTAGAAACCGCCAATCCCACCAAGCATAAAAAATGTATGACGCAATAACGATAAAGAAGTTTTGCACTTTTAAATTGCGCTGAAAAACAAACCAATAGAGTAAAAACACGATTGGCAAAAAAATGGCGAAAGTGAATGAGTTAAATAACATTTTATTCTTGATTCAATGTTTCAAAATCACTAAAATACGACTGCCATCGCTTTTGATTGTGTGATAATGCGAATCCAGCACGACAGGCAAATTCAAAGGTCTAAAGTCAATTGGCGTTCCATTAACTGATTTACACTGGTTATAATTAAAATGTGCCAGATAATACTGACTATCCATAAAGAAACCTTCGCCCAATCGCTTCGGAACTAATTCCTCAATTATCGGATAATGCTTCGCTATATTTTTGATCGAAGGCGCGTATTCTATTGAATTTTCCAGCTGGATTGAAAAACTTTCTGTAGCCTGATTGAAAAACAAAGTATTTAAATCATACAATAATATACCTACCCTGAATTCCGAATAACGCGCTTGATCAGCCAACGCATTTCCAAACGAAAAAGAAAAAACAAGCAAACACCAATTGAGTGCCAAAACAGCAACAATCGCTATCTTTTTGTAATCCGAAACGACATATATACACATAATAGCCAGGAATATGCCAAATCCAATAAAAAAGCGAGGAATCCATACATGTAAAATCAAAAAGGTATAAACACCGTAGGCTAAAATAAAAGATATACAAATAACGAGAATTGACACAAAAAAAGCAAGCGTTTTTTTGCGTGATGATACATGTATGGATTTAATTATAAAGAAAATACAAACAAACACAATACCAATTTTCCATGTAATACCAAAATTTTGACGGATACTCATGATATAACTTGCGATATTCCTTACGATACCTGACAACATGTCGGGTAATGCAAACATTTCTGTCGTTGCATAATGCGTAAGGTTCGGCTGAGCTGGTTTCATAAGGAAAAACCTGAAAAATAGCATTGCAAAGCAAAATGCAAATGCAGACATCGCAATAAATGACAGGATTTCTTTATCCGGTCTTTTCCGGCAGTTCCAGTCCTGAAAACAAAGGATGATGACAATCAACAGGTAAATACCGGAAGCTGCCTGATAGGTCATACACATAATCAATAGAGATACTACCGAACAAAAAAGAAAAGCCTTTTTTCGTGTGATAAACAAAAACGGAATGATACTTAACAGGATAGACAAAGCCATGTAGGGAGCATCAAATTTGTATGCTATACAAGATAGAAAATATGGAGAAAGCCCTAAAGGAATACTTGCCAACAATCGTATTGTAGTTATTTTCTTGTCGCCTATCACATACACAAGCAATACACTACTTACGGACAAGATGAGGACGGCTAACAATTGCGGCAAAGGCGATATATCCGTCAACTTGAAATCACCATGGACAAAGAAAGAAACGAAGTCCGATACATATCGGCTCCAAAAATACCATTTTTGATAATCATTTATTGAGCGATCAAGATCATCTAAATATGAAAAATTGGCTCGAATAATCGTAAAGATTCCCAACAGATAAACACCCGACATGAATAAAACAGGTTTAAGAAAAGAACGGAAATCTGTTTCCGACAGGCAATCTATAATTTCCTGTTTCACTTTATTTACAAGCAATCTGCCCGAATTAGTAAGCGTACAATAATCAACAAAAAGGATCATACATATCCCACCCATAGCAAAAGATTGAAGAACTTTGAAAACCCCTTGCGACATGGATTGTTCTCTACCTATTAAAGTTATAATGAAACTTCTTATCTGTGGAAATAAAACGGAAATACATACGATAAGTCCCAGTACGGATAGTATGGCAATGCAAATTTGAGTTGTTCTATCTCTGTTCAATTGTTTCATAATCAATATCTTTCTTTTTGCAGATTCACTTAATTTGTTTTTTACATATTACAAATGCTGATAATCCGGGAATTCTTATACCCAAAAAACTGAAGATTCTAAAAAAACAAAAATCCATCCATAAAAAATTTTCATATAAAAAAGTAATGACCTTTCCGCCTTTGTAATTTCCAATACCTTGATTCCGAATCGTTTGATTGTTTCGTATTTTTTCAATGATTTTTTGAATAAACCGTGGGAAAAGAAGAGAAGTGAAAAAGTAACCACCCTCAAGGTATGTTAATCCGGCTTTCTCTGCATGTTGTTTGAGCGAAGTATGGGAATATCGCCGGAAATGCCCCAGCCATCTGTCATGATTACAATACAAACTGTTGAAAGCCGGTACAGTTATGATAAAAACCGTTTGGGGGCTGATATATGCCTGCGATACAACGTCTTTCAGAAAGGCCATATCATCCTCAATATGTTCAATCACATCTAATAGAAAGACAATGGAAGCATCCCGAATGTCTGTGACATTTTGTATACTGTTGAAAAACCGTATATTATACTTGCTGTTTTTTGCTGCGAGCGTAGAAATCAATTCATCGTCAAAAGCAGTATCCACAGCAACCAATTCATAATCAGGATATTTATCTGCGAACCTGCTCAGAAAAAACACATCGCCACAACCGATATCAACAGCAATCTCTTTCTGGCGTCTTTTCAGGTAGTTTTTCAGCAAGCTGCAAACGACCTTACTGCGCGCATACTCCCAAGGATGATTTTGTTTCGTATCAGTTCCGGTTGAGACCTGTAATTCTTTGATATCCATTTCAAATGATGTTGTAAAATCGGTGTGCTACTTTTGTTCCCGCACAATAAAATGCGGACGCTGTTTTACTTCCGTATAGGTTTTAGCAAGGTATTGTCCCAAAATGCCAATCGAAAAAAGTTGGATTCCACCCACCAATAGAATTATAGTTATTGTCGATGCCCATCCGGCAACCGGATCGCCCCAAATAATTCTGCGAATAACAACGACAAAGACTAAAACCAAAGACACAAAAAAAGCAATCGTACCACAAATCGAAGCAAGGGCAAGCGGTTTGGATGAGAATGCCGTTATGCCGTTTAACGAATATAAAAACAATTTCCAGAACGACCACTTGGTTTCGCCGGCAACGCGGTTTACATTTTCATATTCAAACCATTTTGTCCTGAAACCAACCCATGGAAAAATACCTTTCGAAAAACGGTTTCTTTCCTGTAACGACAGAATAGCATCTACATACATGCGATTCATCAACCGAAAATCTCGTGCACCGTCGACTACTTCAATATTGCTTAATTTACCCATTAAACTGTAGAAATTTCGGGCAAAAAAGGAGCGGATTGGCGGTTCGCCTTTGCGGGTCACCCTGCGAGTTCCGGCACAATCAAACTCTCCGGAACAAACGGCTTCGAGCATTTGAGGGATAAGCGCCGGTGGATCCTGCAAGTCTGCGTCCATGATAACGGCATATTGTCCGGTAGCATATTGCAAACCGGCATATATGGCAGATTCTTTGCCAAAATTACGCGATAATATAATATAATGTATATGTTCGTCCTGACGAGCAAGTTCCCGCAAGATGCAAGCTGTCGCGTCTGCAGAACCATCATCCACAAAAACAAATTCATATTGTTCTAAAATGCCAGTTTCCAAAAGCAAAGAAATTTGCTTGAACATTTCTTCGTAATAGAGAGGAAGTGTAGCTTCTTCGTTATAACAAGGCACCACTATGGATAAAAAAACTTTATTTGTAAGAGCCATCATTACGTTTTTTTGTGCAAAGTTAATTCTTTTTTTTAAATATTATAACAATAAATGCTTAAAATCAGTTAGATCCCCCTGTTTTTGTTTTCAATGCTTCAATACAACTAAAATACGACTTCCATCACTTTGAATCGTATGGTAATACGAATCCAGCACGACAGGCAAATCCGATTGCTTAAAGTCGGTTGCTAATCCATTGACTGGTTCAGCAGGGATAAAATTAAAATGTGTCAGATAATACATATAATCCCAATAGAAATCTGCTCCCAATCGTCTGTGAATAAGCCTTTCAATTATCGGATAATGCTTCGATATGTTTTTAATGGAAGGCGCATGGTCAATCGAATTTTCCAATTGAATCTGTATGTGGTCTTCAATCTTTTCGGGATATAACGAACTTAAATCGTGCAACAGGATGCCAATCCGAAATTTCGCATAACGCTCTTGATCAGCCAACGCATTTCCGTACGAAAAAGCAAAGACAAACAGACACCAGTGCAGCGCCAAGACAGCTACAATGGCCATTTTCTTGTAATCTGAAACAACATAGATACATACAATGGCCAAAAAAACGCCAAATCCATACATCATACGTGGAGGAAAGGTATCTATTTGCAATAAAGAATAAACACCATACGATGCGATAAAAGATAAGCCAATAACTACTGTGGAAACAAGAAATGAACTTATTTTTTTATGCGCAGAAACTTGTATCGATTTGGCTATAAATAAAATACAAACAAGCGCAATGCCAATTTTCCATGTAATGCCAAAATCTTGATTGATGACCGTCGCATACGCCATGATTCGATTCAATGTACCGGATACAATTTGGGAAACCGGATGTATGGATCCTGATGTATCAATATCTGCATCAGGATGTTTCATCAGGAAAAACCGAAAAATTAACATGGCTGCACAAAATGCAAAAACAGCGATTCCCATAAACGAGAAGATTTCTTTCGTCAGTTTAGCCCGACTGTTCCAGTATTGAAAACCAAGCGCCAAAACAATCATTCCGTAGACCCCTGAAGCTGCCTGATAGGTCATGCACATAAGCAATAACGACACAATCGAACAAAACACAAAAGCCTTTTTACGGTTGATAAACAAAAACGGAACGATGCAAATCAGGATAGAAAATGCCATATAAGGGGCGTCAAATTTGAAGGAAACACATTCTAAAAAATAAGGAGAAAGTCCCAAAGGCATACTTGCCAGCAAGCGGATTGTGGTGATTTTTTTATTTCCCAGCAAATAGACAAGCAAGACACTGCTAATTGACAGAATAAGAACGGCTAACAATTGTGTCAGGGGTGAAATATCTGTCAAATTCGTATCTGCATGCATAAAAATGGTTGCAACTTCGGCGACATACCGGCTCCAGGGATACCAAATTCGATACCCTTCAACAGCACGTCCAATATCATCCATATATAAATAATTGGCTCGAATAATTGTCAGAATTCCCAACAGATAAATGCCAAACATAATGACCGTTGGTTTGATAAGTGAACGAAAATCTATTTCCGACAGGCAATCTCTTATTTCACAGTCCACCTTGCGAACAAGCGATCTGCCAGAATTTGTCAGCATACAATAATCAATAAAAAGGATAAAGCAGATTCCTCCAATTGCATAAGATATAAACGCATTAAACCATGCATGATATTCGAAGATTTTCTTATTCCTGCTTTGCTCTACAAATTCCAAAATCGCATGCCTTACCTGTGGAAATAGAACGGCAATACAGGTCAAAAGTCCGATAATGGATAATGCAATCACACAAATCTGTATGAAGTTTTTTTGATTGGATTGATTTTGGCGCATCATATTTTCTGAGTTAATTATATTATTCTTTGACCGTTATACTCTTTTGCAATATAGGTTGGACGCTTTTTTGTTTCGTTGAAAATGCGTCCCAGATATTCACCAATTATACCGAGAGCCAGCAGTTGAAGCCCCCCCAGAAACAGAATGACAATAATTAATGTAGGATAACCTTGTACCGGATCTCCATAAAGGATTGTGCGTATCACAACATAAATCATATAGATAAATGCGAGGAAAGCAACGATAATCCCAACAAATGTGGAAATTTTTAGCGGAGCAATTGTGAATGAAGTTATTCCTTCAATGGCCAAATTGACCAATTGCTTATAATTCCAGGAAGATTGGCCGGCAATTCGGTCTTGCGTCTCAAATTCAACTTCTTTTTTCGCAAATCCAATCCAACTAAACATACCCTTCGTATACCGTTCCTGTTCGCGCAATTGTTTCAACACATTGATGCAACTTCGGTCTAACAAACGGAAATCGCCTACATTTTGTAGCACTTCCACGCGTGTGAGTTTCTGTAAAAGTGTATAAAACAGCAAAGAAAACGTTTTTCTCAACCAACTTTCCTTTCCCCTTGATACGCGCTTGCCATACACATCATCATACCCGTTTTCCCATTCTTCCAGCATTTTCGGAATGGCGTCGGGTGGATGTTGCAAGTCGGCATCCATAATAATCATGCAATCGCCTGTCACATAATCAAATCCGGCGAGCATAGCCTTTTCTTTGCCAAAATTTCGCGACAGGTCGACATAGCAAATTCGTTCATCTTTTGCTCGCAATTGCTTGATAATCTCTATCGTATTGTCTTTACTTCCGTCGTTGACAAACAGGATTTCCCATGCGTAGTCACTTTGATTATGAACAACCTGCATCAACTCATCATATAAAAGAGGCAACGATGCTGATTCGTTGTAGCAAGGAATAAGGATCGAAATTTTCTTCTTCATCACTGTATCTGTTTAAATGTTTGATTTTAAAAACTTGTTTGCAGTTTCCACGCATGGCTCCTTACATTCATAATAGCGATAAAAAGCAAACGTTTTGTTTATTCCCAAAAGTTTTCTGCGTACATTTTTGTAAAAGTATTTCAAAATGATCTCGATTTCGTCTGCCGTATTTACATGTTCATGCCGCATAATCACCTCATAATCTATTTTATACTTTCTTTTAAATTCCAATCCTGTGGTTATTGTATAGGCAAATTTCCAGAGAAATCTGCCCTCATTTGGAATGGAAACACCCATTATTCCGTCTGGTTTCAATAACAAACACGTTTTCGCAACAACTTCAGGTAAATTCGTAATATGCTCAAAACAAGCACACGACGTTATTCGGTCGTATGTTTCGTTCCCATCAATATCAAAAATGTCCTGATAAATATGATTGATTCTATGTAAATCGGGAGAGTTTTCAAATAACGACGTAAATGGCTCCACAATATCGTAATCACAGGCTTTTTCGTAGGGCAATTGATTTAAGGTGCCGGCGCCAATCTCTAAAGTCCGTTTCTTTGAATCGCTGCTTCTTGCAACACATTTATGCAGCCAACTTTCCATTTTTTGAGCCAGAAAAGACATTTTTGTTTGTCCGATGCGGTTTTCGGCATAATGCTTTTCGTATATCTTTTGATAGTTTTCAGGTAATTCATTTCTCTTTTTAGGGAAACGTTTAAAAATTTCATTCTGAAATGCTTGACTCAATCTCATAATTATTTTTTACAATATTTATTATATTAAAAAGATAAAACTTCACTTTTGCATCCTTTTCGACTTAAAAACAAAACGCACCATTAAAAAATTCACCGGAATAGCAATCGAAAAAACAGGTATCGGCGCCAATTCCTTACTTACGCCAATATATAAAAATATATTCAACAACGCCATGTGTAGCAGATAATTAACCGCATGCGCTCCTCCCAAGCCAAACAATTTCCCAAACGAAGGTTTAACGCGAAACGTAAAATACGATGTCAGGTAGAAATTGCAAACGAAACTCAGCAAATAAGCAAACGTATAGGCAACATTCACATTGATATGTTTTTGCAACACATAATAGATTCCGTAATGAATGCAGGTCGCCACAAACCCAACGATAGCAAACCGCAGAAATTCAAATAATTTCTTATTTAATCTCATTTAATTTCACTTATTTTCTGCAAAGATACTTGTTTTTTAGGATTTGAAAACAATTCCGTCAACTTATCTTATAGCCTGCGTTATTCATACTCATTTTCAAAAACTGAGTGTAATCTTTTAATATCATCCCGTTAGGGATGTTATATGGGTAGAAAATGGGATACCTAAGTATAAAGCGTGCCGTAGGTACGCAATATGTCAGATATTTCATATGGCGTACCTACGGCACGCAAGAGATAGAGCATTTGTTTTTTCTACCCATATTTTGTTCCTAACGGAACAGCATGAATAATGCAGGATAGATTTTATCTATATGGTTATAGATATTATCTGTTTGACATGAGTCGCTTGAGGCATTAATTTTGCAGAAGAATTAAAAAAAGAAAACTTCAAATGAAAAAAATTTTATGTGTGATCATTGGCTTACTCTGTGCAGTAGGCTCATTCTCTCAGGATTCATGGTCTTTGACCGGAAACGCAGGTACAACAAACGCTAATTTTGTGGGTACGACAGACAACACTCCCTTAATCTTTAAGGCGAGCG
>Ga0209628_10004336_pt1 | contig 10228 bp, 10 predicted proteins | sample TergutCu122P4_FD_187285 | JGI IMG/M metagenome (GOLD analysis project Ga0209628, IMG submission 187285) | Cubitermes ugandensis P4 segment gut microbial communities from Kakamega Forest, Kenya - Cu122 P4 (SPAdes) (version 2) | ecosystem: Host-associated > Arthropoda: Insects > Digestive system... | reverse complement strand
CTGGAATCGTAAACCGGCAGATGAATGCAGATGGATAGGGAGCGCAATGATCGTACATCCCACGAACTCCTACGGCGACAAGCTCAGGATCGTCTTCAAACGCGATGTCGCAATCGACCCGTTGTACGCTTGGCGCGCCAACTGGGTCAAGCGCCTGGGCCGCCGCGTCGCTTTGTTCATGAACGAGATGACGAAGTTTGTGGTTGTCATCAACGACGCGGAGCTGCCAGTGCTGAAGAACATCGAGGAGCATTTCCACGACGTTTTGGGTAAAACGCTCCAGCGGATCGGCGTCGACCAGGCGATCATCGACCAATACCAGGCCGACCTGGGGGATTTTATCTACACGAAGAACACGGACGGTACGATCATCGCCACCCACAATCACGTCATCCGCGAGCTGCCGTGGGCGATGCGCCGTACGGAAGACAATGTTGAATTATCCTATCTGTGCAGCAACCGGTCGATCCCGAGCCGGATCGGCGAGCCGCCGTTCCGCCCGCTCGACGAGATGCTGGAGGCGCTGAGCCGCTACGGTTCCCCCGTACGCAAGACCACCGCGGCCGACTTGACCGTACGTCTTGGGTTCGACGACAAGGAAACGGTACGGCGGCTGCGCGTCCCGGCCAACATCAGTTTCGCCAGGCTGCACGATGTACTTCAGGCGGCATTCGAATGGAAGAACGCGCACCCTCATAGTTTTACCTTGTCAGGTACGGATGGAGAGACGGTGTTGGCTGATGGTGACGCGCTGTCGGATCACGCGGCGGCGGGGACGGAGATCGTCTACACGTACGAGTCAGGGTACGAATGGCGCCACCACATCATGATAGACAGCATCATTGAAGGTTGCGAGGACGTACTGCCGGTTCTGCTGTCCGGCGAGGGTGACGTACCGAAGGAGGACGCGAGCGGCCCGACGGGCTGGGCCAGCCGCTTCGCCGAAACGGCCGACCCCGACGATCCGGACTACGAGTGGCAAAAGCAATGGGCGGAAAGCCAGCGCTGGCGCCGTTTCGACTACGAAAGTTTGGCTCGCAAAGTCGCGAACCTCGCCTGAAGGCCACATCACCCGCGAGCAGTCGCCACGTTGAGCGCCGACCAGGGAACTGCCCAGCGGCGTCCCCGGCGGCGGGCGGGCAGGGTGCCGCGTTGGATACGCTGGAGGATAGACTGGCGGCTGACTCCGAGTTCGGTTGCGGCCTGTGTGACAGTGGCGTAGTCCTGGGGATGAGCCCAAGCCACGAACTCGGCTTCATTCAGAATCTCTACCTTGACCTGGTCCGGCCAGCGGCTGAAGAGCGAACAGGCTGTGGTCATGGCATTGTCCATGCTGTCGGCTTCGATCGTACACATGATCTGGAGACGCTGCCATTCGTCGGCAGTCAGAGTACCTCCGACATCCCACAGGATCGTAAGCACTTCGTCGGTCAGAGCGTCATCCGGTGGCGCGGTGCGACTGAGAGTAGTGATGGCTGTATACGTTTCCATGAGTTCTCCTTGTCGTGTGCTGGGCGTCCTGATGTACTGAGTCTATCAGAACGACAAGGTTTTAGCAAGGTCGTGCTACAATACAAGTCATCGTACCGGAGAGACGAAAGAAAGTGAGGCTGCTATGCCAGACAAGGAGACCAAGCGGCTTCTTGATAAGGCCGAGAAGCAAGGATTCGTCGTCAAACGACTAACGAACGGACACTTTCGCATCTCCACGGCTACCGGGCAATTCGTCACTGTCGTCGCCGGGGACGGGCAGCGACTGGCGCGGACTCAAGAACGCGCAGGCTGCACTGAAACGACATGGCATGACCTGATCGCTAAACAGCACTACTACCCGGTCTTGGCGCGGGTGTTCAGTGAGCTTGGGTTGATCGAACTCTCTGACTGTGGACTATTTCGTGGAGCAGACGTTGGACTATGAGGCTCTCTCCGATGAAGATGCCGCCGCTCTCACACGGACTGTTCCGGATATGCCTGACTCCGTGAGAGAAGTTTTCGTCTTCGACCACGCCCCGTCAGTGTCCGAGTCGGATGTGTTCGCGCCACCGACGCCCAGTCCCCGGGCACTTTCGAAACGTCGTGGACAAGGACCTCCGCAGGCTTGACCATGCCTAACCCGTCTTGATTAATAGTCTATTGTATAGATCTCTATCGCCTTGGTATCGACCTTGACGAAAGAACCGATATCAAGTGGTTGTCCATTGCTCGTGAACGGAATGACGTAGTCACCCATTCTCAGCACTGTGTAGGCATCGTCGTCATATGCTTCAAATATACCATTCAGAGATGTATAATAGGCATTGGCTTCTATCGAGAAGTGCTCCTGGTCGGCAACACATATATCTCGTCCCCATTCAAGAGAGTCATCAATATTCAGTTCAGCACTATAAACATCACCGACTCTCGGGGACAAGGTGCTGCCAAAGAACGCTCTCGCGTTGGCTTTGCCGAACTCGTTCAAGAACGTGATGTAGATGCTTTCGCCAATAGATGAAATCGATTCAATTTGAACTATCATCCTGAGATCTCCTCCAAGCTAGGATTGCAGCACACAGTATCACACAGGCTCCCGAATCGCTCCCTCTGAGTAGGATCTCCGCATGGACGACCTCACTCATGTTCAGATCACTGGGCCGCAGGAGTCTACTATCGTATTTTCGACCGATCATGGCCCAAGGGGACCGATCGCTTCACCAAGTACGCGATAATGGAGGCACGCCAACAGGAGTGTGAGGGATGACCAATAAGCAAGTGGACAACTCAGGACGACTGACCGTACCTGAGTCCAAGACGCTCGAATACAAACTGGACCTGTCGAGCCCAGATCGGGTGTTGAAGTCGATAATCGCGTTCGCCAACTCTGCCGGCGGCGAGTTGCTGATCGGGGTCGCCGATGATGGTGAGGTCGTTGGCGTGGGCGACCCTCTGACCGAGCAGGACCGGCTGGCGAACCTGGTGGCTGACTCCATCAGGCCACAACTGGCGCCGATCATTGAGTTGGTCCCCATGGCAGACAAGACGGTGCTGATCGCCAAGGTCTGGCCAGGCAACCAACGCCCCTACTATCTGGCCGGTGACGGGCCGGACAAAGGAACGTACATTCGGGTGGGGGCCAGCAACCGGCAGGCAGGGGCCGGAATGGTCGCAGAACTGGGCCGGTACGCCTTGGGCCAATCGTTCGACGAGCTGCCGGCCCTGCGGGCAAGACTCTCCAACATTGACACTGGCTACTTGTCTGACTTGCTCCACCGCGACGTTGATGAGCAGATGCTGCTCACACTTGGCCTGGTCGTGGAGGATCAGGGGCAACTCCTGCCAACCAACGGCGGTGTACTTGTTGGTTGCCGGAACCCGGAGACGTTTCTGCCACACGCATGGGTGCAGTGCGCTCGTTTCCGCGGTGATTCGATGCGGCACATCAGTGACCAAGCCCGCATCACCGGGCCGCTGCCTGACGCTGTTGACAAGACGATGGGGTTCCTCATCCGCAATGCCTTCCTCCGTGCAGAGTTCGGTCAGATCCGCCGCAAAGATACTTACTCCATTCCCATCGCACCTTTGCGGGAGTTGATCGTCAACGCCTTGGTTCACAGCTCATACGCCGACCATGGTACGCCGATCAAGGTCGCCTTCAATGACACATCCATTGTCATCGAGAGTCCGGGCGGGTTGCTGCCAGGCCTGACGGTGGAGCGGGTCCTGCAAGGCGTTTCACAGATCCGCAACCCGGTCTTGGCGCGGGTGTTCAGTGAGCTTGGGTTGATCGAGCAATGGGGTACGGGCCTGCCGAAAGCCATGGACGCCCTGGTTGCAGCCGGGCTGGCACCGATGGATATCGAGGAAGGCCAAGAGCGACTCAAGATCATCGTACACATCGAAAACCATGACCCCGAGAAGCGGGGATCCGAGCAGCGTGTATACAGTGAACGTGCACAAGTTAGTGAGCAAGTTGAGGCTGAACGTGCACAAGTTAGTGAGCAGGTTGAGGCTGAATGTGCACAAGTTAGCCTCGGACCACGAGGAGAAGCGATCCTGAGGGCCCTATCGGCTGGACCCTTGACTCGCGCACAAACGCTGGCCGCGGCGGCCATGAGCAACGCTTTCCTCTCATACCAACGTCACCTCGTCCCACTGATTGATGACGGATTGGTACGGATGACCGACCCGCAGAAACCCACGGCGCGCACTCAGCGTTATGTAATTACCCCCGCGGGACGGGCCGCACTGGAGTACCTTGATGGTCAGACTCCACCCGCATCCGATAAGGACCAATGATCGTGCATCCAACCACCGCCGACCCGGACGACATCACCCGCGACGACCTGGATGAGGCCGCACGTGCCCTGGCTTCGATGATCAGCAAGCTGGAGAAAGCGCGTACGGGACTGGCACCCACAGCGAAGTCGCAATTGACGTTGATCGACAGGCGCCTCAAGGCGCTCCGCATCGCCCAGTCCCTCATCACCCGTGAGATGGGCGTCTTCTAGCCGTCCGCGTCAATCGCATCACCCACCTCACAACCCACAAGGTGGTCATTCACGACCCCGCAGGCCTGCAGCGTGGCGTACATGTTGACCGGGCCGACGAAGCGGAACCCCCGTTTGTGCAAGTCAGCGGCTAAAGCGACCGATTCAGGGGTTTGGCTGAGCAGGTCTTCAACTCCCGCTGGCCGGCGGTGTTCCACGGGTTTGTACGACCACACCAACTCGGCCAGCGATTCGCCGCCCGCCTTCATGGCCTCCACGATCCCCGCCGCACGTACACACGCCGTGATTTTCGCCCGGTTGCGGATGATCCGTACGTCTGTCAACAAACGTTCAATTTCCTCCTCCCCGAACCGCGCCACCACCGCCGGGTCGAATCCGCGGAACGCCTCCCGGAACGCATCGCGTTTGTGGAGCACCGTACGCCAGGACAACCCGACCTGGAACCCTTCCAGACATATCCGTTCGAACATCCCGGTGTCGTCCCGGACCGGGCGGCCCCATTCGGTGTCGTGATAAGCGGCGTACACAGGATCGCCCGCCGCCAGCATGCCGAAGCATTTCTTAGTTTCAGATAATTCATTCATGAGCCCAGTGTGACAGGCCCACAGACCGTCCCTGACCATATCGCCAGTTATCCACAGATCTTCCTCAAACAAAAAAGTTATCCACAGATTTGCAGATCCTTGACATTTTTCCGAATTGCCCATCGACAAGGTGTTACGTTACGCGGAAAATCAACGTCGCCGGCGACATTCAGTTGGACATTCGCCAATAGGTAGTGTTATGGTTCCCACTGGTCTTGTTTTCCAATGCTCCGGTGTCTGATCACCGGGCGGTGCCGGATGGTCGTACTGTCGCGGTATGCCGGGCAACAGGGCCGGTGTCCGAAAGACACAATAAAGGGATCAAAGGGTCGGAGGTTCGAGTCCTCCCCTCGGAAGAGGTAGCTCAGCGGTTAGAGCATTTGACTAAGTGGAAAAGGCCTGAAAAACCTTGGGTTCGAATCCCATACAAAGAAATATGTGGCGGGTCCTGAAACGACCGGCGGCCATCCCGAGGGCTTCGGCCCGGAGGGTGGCAGCAGCGGGGAGGCTTTGGCGTACAGGAGGATATCGCGAATGGGGCCTCGCAGCCCATTTCCATTGTGCGGATGGAACCCGGCTGCGTGTGACCGTCGCTCAATCCGTACCCGAAGACCAACCGTGGTCGTTTCAGGAGTCGCCCATCCACAAGGAGAAATGATGAAGAAAGTAACGTTGACAGAGAACGAGAGAGGTTTTCTGTACAAGCATGGTGTGTTCGTCCGCGTGCTCGGCCCCGGCCAGCACTGGGTACGGACCCTGCTCGGCGAAACAGTCGTCAAGGTCCGCGCCGACGGCGAACTGGATCTCACGGAACTCAACTTGTCGGCGCTGCGGCGCGACCCGGAATTCGAGCGCCAGGTCGTGGCAGTCGACGTACCTGACGACCACCTCGCCGCCCACTTCATCGACGGCCACATCCGCGGCGTACTCGAGCCCGGCATCCACGCCTTCTGGAACATCCTCCACAAGAACACTTTCGAAATCATCGACATCACCGAGCCCGAGGCGGCGTCGAAGGAGCCGGTGCTGTACATGTCCCACGTACCCAGGCGCTATTTCCAGCAAGCCGACGTGAGCGACGGCGAAACAGGACTGGTTTTCTACAACGGGGTCTTCCAGAAGATGCTGCCCCCGGGACAGTACTTTTTCTGGAATCACACTGTTGACGTTTCGGTACGAAAGGTCGACACCCGCGTACTGAGCCTCGACGTCACCGGGCAGGAGATCCTGACCGCCGACAAGGTGAGTCTGCGGGTGAACTTTGTGTGTACGTACCAGGTGGCCGACCCCCTGAGCCATATCACCAAGCTGCAGAACCCGGCGGGCCAGCTCCACGTCACCGTACAACTTATCTTGCGCGAATTCATCAGCAAGTATCGTTTCGACGAGCTGTTGAAGCAGAAGGACTCGGTCGGCGGGTTCGTACTGTCCAGACTGCAGGAAAGGGAAGGTGAGTTTTTCGTACGATTCATCGACGCGGGCGTCAAGGACATCATCCTCCCCGGCGAAATCCGGGACATCATGAACACCGTACTTGTCGCGGAGAAGGCCGCCCAGGCGAGCGTGATCACGCGGCGCGAGGAAACCGCGGCCACGAAGAGCCTCCTCGACACGGCGAAGCTGATGGACGAAAACGCCACGCTGTACAAGCTGAAGGAACTGGAGTACCTCGAGCGCATCTGTGACAAGGTCGGTTCCATCTCGGTTGACAGCGGCGGCGGGATCCTGAACAACCTGCGCGAACTGGTATCGCCAAAGCTCTGAGCGGCCCGCCCATATCACGCCTCACCACGCTGTTGCGTATTCGCAACAGACGCCGTTAAAATGACTGTCATGATTGATGCTGCTTCCATGATCACCAACATGAGAAAAAGCCGGTACCTGTCCATGAACACTCTGGCGGACCTGGCCGGAGTGCCCGTGTCCACAATCTCGCGCATCGAATCCGGCGCCATCGACCCAACCTGGACAATGGTCCAGCGCATCATGGAGTCGGCAGGCTTCGAAATCAATCAGACGATAACCGAGTCGGGTTCGGACGAGCCGATCGCCAGTATCATCCGCCGTCTCGACCAGGCACCGGAAAAAGACCGCGCCAGAATCATCGGCCGTTTCATGGCGGTGTCGCAACTCGCTCTCGTGGCCCGGCGCCGGGGCGTACGCCGCGTCGAACTGTCCAAGCCCCTGAACGAGGTCCTCAACGACCTCAAAGCCAAGGGACAAGACCCAGTGGTGTCGTCCCTCGAGGGGTACGCCGGCGACGCCAGTGAAAGGTGTGGCTTCTTTCCCGTCGTCTATATCAACTCCCCGAGAGACGCCGAGGGATTCTCCGGCGTCAACCCGTCCACCCCATCAGTAATGTTTCTCTTGCGGACAACCAACAACGTACGAGCAGCGACCGTGCGTGCTGGTGACATCCACGTGGTCCGCCGGGAGTGGGCATTGCTGGATTCCCTCGCGTCGCCCGGCCGACAACCAGACATCAGCATGTCCTTGATCAACCATCTCACTGCCGATTTGACGCATCCCAGAATAGGAGACATGATACCATGACCCATCCGTTCCAACCACCCACTGGTCGTCCAGATACTCCGGCGCGCGTCCTGCCAGGGGTCCACCAATCCAGACGCCTGCTCGTGCACGCCGTCCGCGCACTTGGCCCCTTCTCTGACGCAGTGACTGTGGTCGGTGCGCACGCCGTACACGAGTGGGTGGAGGTCGTCTTCGGCCCCACCCTGGCAGTTGCACCAACCCATACCCAATTCTCTGTAATCAAGGCCGATCGGAAAGTTGGGTATGGGTTTCGACCGTTTCCCGCCCCGGGACTGCCCTTGATCCATGCCCAACTTTCCGAAAGGGGCTTGTCAGGGCTGATTGGGTATGGGGGGCGGCAGGATGGGCACGGGTCCCCGGGCGGTACCCCGGCTAATACACGTCGGCCAAGTCCTGGGCCATGGCCATGCTTGCCATCATCCCGGCGGCGATGACTCCGCGCAGTGCCGGCTGTGCGAAAACACTCCCGTCATTCTGGACATCAAGCAGCCCGATTCGCTCCAACAGTTTCAGCATCTCGTACACCCTGTCCTCACTCCAGTCATCAGGGGGCAATGTTTCATCAGGCCCGTACTCGAACTCAGGCGCGATGGCAGGAAGCAATCGTTTCACGGCGAGCGTTAAGGCGCCGCCGCCCCACGAGTCATCCAACCCCTCGCCATGGTCCCGCGAATCAAACCACAAATCGATCATGATTCCCGCCACGCAGTGTGCCACAACCTCGTGAGCCTGCTCGAGGCCAGGCGACCCCGACAGCCACTCGCCCGCGGCCTTGCCCGCCAAGACCTTGCCCTTCTTCACCTTGGTCACCCGGGCGCCCAGCAGGGCCTCCCACCAGGCAATCACCGTCGGCACCCCAATTGACTCTCCGTCCGCCGCCTTCCCCAGAATGGCCGCCAAATCAGCGACATGACGCCTGCGCAGCCCGCCGAACTTGCTCGCTTTGCGGCCATCCCCGATCCAGCGGAGCAGGTCCGGCACCTTTGCCACGATCAGCGTAGCTGCAAGCGCCGCCGCCTTCTCACCCGGGTCCATCTCACTGGCCAACTGAAGAGCCGAGGTTATGGGGTTGGTGTGTGGGAACCTCTCCATCACGGCGCTGTCGACCAGGTCATCGACTTCCTCCCACGTACGCCGGTCCGTATTGGTTTCGCACTGGAAAGTAACATAGTCCCTCATCATGTCAAGTGCCGCGAGAATGTTATCGTCGTCGAGGGTGTCTTCCGCCAACAACCACTCAACGAAATCCAACACCCCGGCCGGGCTCAGATTGTCCTTGCCACGTGCCCGGCCCTGTCTGACCACAGACTCGAACGCGCGGTATTCGTCTTCCGGCTTCGCCGCCGCTAGCGTCTCCGCTTGTTGCAGCCAGGCCAGGAAATCGCGCAGCACCCGCATGTCAGCCGACGACAGCTGCAGCTTGTGCCCATGCCGGTTCCGTACCGCCGGGTTGCCCGATGTGCCTCTGTCCGGTTTGCCGGACGGCTTTCCCTTTTTCGTACGATTGCTCACCTCGTCCTCATTCCCACTCGTCGGATTCTCTCATTTGTTGCAGCGCGGAAGACGTGTACATCAGTCCCCACGCCATGACACCCCGCAGTTCGGGGATGATGTAAACGCTACCCTCCTCCCGTACCGTCAACAAGCCCACCTGGTCGAACCAATCAAGGTACCGGCGGACCCGGGTCCCGAACAGATCCTCGTGTAAAGATGCCAAGAAGTCGAGGCGTTCATCATCCGGCGCCACGGCCCGCAGAAGCACGTCGGAGAGCAGCTCGACGACCCGGCCTCCCAGGAGACTTCTCCCGGCGTCCTCTGCCAGTACCTCGCCCACGAAAGCGGGGATCAACATCTCCGCCAGAGCACCCGGCGGGAGATCCCCGGCCAGCCAGTCCGCCGCCGCCGGGCCGGGCCGCACACGCGTCTTGGTCGTCTCGATCACTTTGGCCCCGATCAGACTCTGCCACCACGCACCAAGCAATGGTACTTCGTACATCGATGTCGCCTGATAAGGCCCCACCAGCTTCCCAGACTCGTCCACCAGTTGATCCAGTGGCAGGATATCCACTTTATTCACACCAACGGCATTGACCCCCAGCAGCGCCGCTACATCCGCGATGTCCGCCCGCCGCAACGCGCCGGTGCCCGTGACCGGCCGCCCCTTGCCAATCCAGGCCAACAGATCCGCCACCCGTCTAACAACCAGTGTTTCAGCATAGGCGGCCCGCCGCTGGTCCGGGTCGATCTCCGAGGCAGCCATGATGGCATTGCTCAAAGCGGTCTTCTCGGGGAACACATCTTGAATGGTTTCGGCTAGGAAGACGAGCGTGTCGCGCCAGTCTGGGTCGAACCCGTCCACTTCCCTGAAACGCGCGTAATCCGTGAGGACCCCCAGCGACGCCATGATCATTCCCGGCACGATGGTCCCATCCTCCGTCAGTCTATCCGCGAAGTCCGCGCACCCCGCCGCGGTATGCGGGTCGAAGTTCAGGTGTCTGGCCACCCTGATGAGGGCTTCCATCACCTCGGACTCGTCGTCCACGCTGGGCGCGGCGATCGTCTCCTGTTCCCCCAGCCAGGCCTCGAAATCGTGCAGCGCCTGCCAGC
>Ga0209628_10004335_pt1 | contig 10228 bp, 7 predicted proteins | sample TergutCu122P4_FD_187285 | JGI IMG/M metagenome (GOLD analysis project Ga0209628, IMG submission 187285) | Cubitermes ugandensis P4 segment gut microbial communities from Kakamega Forest, Kenya - Cu122 P4 (SPAdes) (version 2) | ecosystem: Host-associated > Arthropoda: Insects > Digestive system >... | reverse complement strand
TTATTACCTCGTCTGCCTCAATGGAGTAGTAATTTTTCATATTTTTTTAGTTAATCAAGTAAGTTGATAAGTTAGTAAGGAAGTTTTTTGCAAAATTACAAAAAAAAATGAAACAAACGGTCATTTCGACCGAAGGGAGAATTACTCACGACTAAAAGGAGTAAATCGGGTTTTGTTTGCACTGCTTTTTTTTCCCCGCATTCCGCTACGCTACATACGGGGTTATTCATATTATCGTCCATTTCGACTTCGCTCAATGCATCGCCTTCGGGACTTTGCGTTGTACAAACACGATGATGTGTTGTTGCATTACTTTTTGCCTTGCATTGAACGCCGCAGGCGTGATTTTGTGCATATCCCCGTATGTAGCGTAGCGGAATGCGGGGACATCTGCAAATTGTTTTTCTACCTGTTTTCAAGCGATTTACTCCCTTTGGTTGTGAGTAATTCCCCTCCTTTGGAGGGGGCAGGGGGTGGTTCTGAGTGTTTGCAGAAACTTCTCCGTGCTTAACCACCCCGTCAGTTTCGCTATCGCTCAACTGCCACCCCTCCTTATAGGAGGGGAATTTAGGTGCTACCTGTTTTCAGTAGATTTACTCCTTTTAGTCGTGAGTAATTCTCCTTTCGGTCGAAATGACATCAAAGCAAAAAACGAAAAAAAAATTTAATTTTTTTGTAAAAATTCAGAAAAAAATATAGATTTTTTCTGAATTTTCTTGAAATTTTATACGAAAATAGATTAAAAAAAAATGTTTTATAGCATATTTTTGAAAGGTTATGAAATTTTTATCATTTGTTAATATCTTAATTATCAAGGCATTACATTGGATATTTTTTATTTAAACTAAAAAAATTAAAACAATGTTAAGATTTTTTGTTTAATATAGATTTTTTTTTTATCTTTGTGGCTGTATTTTTGTGATGTAGTATTAATGTGAAAACGATTTTTAATAATAACAAATAATTTTATTGCCAATGAAAAATTTTATTCTAACATTTTTTTGTTTGAGTTTTGCTTTTACAGCAATGGCTCAAACTGTTGTTACGGGCAATGTGGTTGATAACAAAGGCGAAACGGTTATTGGCGCAACGGTGCTTGAAGAAGGCACTACCAACGGTACAATTACCGACTTTGATGGTAATTTTTCGCTTACTGTGAGCTCGCCAAACGCAACGCTGAATATTAGCAGTTTCAGTTATCAAACCCAAAACGTAGCCCTGAACGGCAGAACAACAATCAAAGTAACTTTGAGCGAAGAAACACTTTTGCAAGAGGTTGTAGCAATCGGCTACGGCACAATGACAAAGGAGAAACTTACCGGCTCGGTTGCCTCTATCAATCAAGCCGATTTCAACAGGGGTTTAAACACCTCTTCTATGTCGCTTATCGCAGGTAAAGTTGCAGGTGTAAATATTACCCCCTCTTCGGGACGTGCAGGCGATGGTGCCACTATCCGTATTCGCGGCGGTGCTTCGCTTAACGCAAGCAACGACCCGCTTATCGTTATTGACGGCTTGCCTTTAGGTAATGACAGAATTGATGGTCAAGCAAACGCCTTAGCATCACTTAATCCTAACGACATTGAGTCAATGACCATTCTTAAAGATGCCTCTGCAACCGCTATCTATGGCTCGCGCGCTTCTAACGGCGTTATTATTATTACCACCAAAAAAGGTGCAAAAGGAGAAGGTAATAAAAAAGTAAGATTAGAGTTTTCATCAACAAACAGCATCGCTACTATTGCTCGCAGAGTGAATGTACTTAGCGGCGATGAGTTGAAAAAGCTCGTGGAGGACTACACTTTTTATAAATCTGACGGTGTTACACCAGATTTAGTAACTAAGGCGCGTTATCTTGGTTATCTTGGTTATACCGAAGGTAGTGAAAAAAAATATGCCAATACGGACTGGCAAAAAGAAATTTTCCGTCCTGCTTTTTCGACTGACAACACATTTTCTGTTAGCGGCATAGCACCACATCTGCCCTATCGTGTTGCAGTGGGCTATCTAAATCAAGATGGTATTCTGAAAACAGATAATGTACAGCGTGTTACGGGTGCAATTACTCTTAATCCATCATTCTTTAAAGGTGATTTATTGAGTTTTAATATCAACTTAAAGGGTTCGTGGCAAAAAAGCCGCTTTGGTGACGATGGTGCTATTGGTGCTGCGCTTCGTATGGACCCAACTAAGCCGGTTACTACTACCGACCCTGCCTACGATAAATTTAACCACTATTGGCAGTGGATAAAAAGTGACGGCTCTTGGAACTCTATGGCTACAAGCAATCCTGTTGCTATTCTCAACTCAAAAAATGATATTGGTACAGTAACACGTGCCTTTGGTAATATTCAAATGGATTACAAAATGCACTTTTGCAAGGATTTAAGAGCAAATGTTAATGTTGGATTTGACTACTCTAATGGTAAGGGTTACAATGAACAACTGCCGTGGAAAGCAAACTTATTAACACAAGGTGGACAATATAATAAGTATAACCAAACAAATTTTAATTTTCTTTTTGAAGCATATCTTGCCTATTCAAAAGATTGGGGCAAACACCATTTCGATATTATGGGCGGCTATACCTATCAAAGTTGGCTGATAAAAGGTCCAAGATACCCTGATTATTATTTTGACAGAGAAACTGTTATTGCAGGAAGCGAACCGGAATTTCCAAGTTATAAAACCGAACGTGTCTTGATATCTTTTTACGGACGTGTCAATTATGGCTTTGCAGATAAATATTTAATTCAAGCATCTGTTCGTACTGACGCTTCTTCACGTTTTGCACCAAGCACTCGCTGGGGAATATTTCCTGCTGCCTCTGCTGCGTGGATTATCAGCAAAGAGAATTTCCTTAAAAACAACAAAGCGGTCTCTAACCTTAAACTGCGTTTTGGATGGGGAATAACAGGACAGCAAGATGGTATACCTGAATATCAATATCTCGCATATTATAGTATGTCAAAAAATACTGCTATGGTTCAGTTTGGCGATGAATTCTATAATATGTGGCGTCCGGAAAAATATGACCCTTACCGCAAATGGGAAGAAACAATGGCTTACAATGTTGGTATTGACTATGGTTTCTTAAATGGTAAAATTTATGGTGCAATAGACCTCTATTACAAACATACCTACGACCTGCTTAACGAAGTGTTTTTGCCGGGTGCCTCAAACTTTGGAAACAAAATGGTAAAAAATATCGGAACTGTGGATAATAAGGGCATAGAGTTTAGTTTTAATTATATTCCTCTTGATAACAAGGACTGGACTGTTGATATAGGTCTTAATTTTACAATGTACGATACCAAAATCACAAAACTTACTTTGAACGACAAAGACACTACATATATCGGTGCTCCTGTTGGTGGTGTTTCCGGCGGTACAGGTACAAATGTTCAAATTCACACAGTTGGCTATACACCCCATACATTTTATCTGTATCAACAGGAATATGATGCAGATGGTAAACCAATTGCAGTTAGTGCCGACTATGCAGAACATAACCGTGTTCGCTCTAAATCGCCTCAACCAATAGCATTTTTAGGACTGAACGCAAATGTTAGATGGAAACAATTAACTCTATCTACATCATTGCGTTCAAATATTGGAAACTATATGTATAACAACATAAATTCAAATGGTGCTAACTATTCGCAAATTTTGAACCCGAATAACTACATACAAAACAGTACTAGGGACATTTATAACACCGGTTTCTATAGCCAACAATTATTGTCTAACCACTATTTAGAAAATGCTTCATTTTTGAAGATGGATTATATTTCGTTGGCTTATGATTTTGGTAAACTTGTAAAACCGGTAAGTTTATTACTCAACTTTACGGTTCAAAACGTATTTGTTGTTACAAAATATACAGGTATTGACCCTGAAATTTCCGGCGGCATTGATAACAACAGATATCCTTACCCGCGCACATTCAGTTTAGGACTTAAATTAACATTTTAAAACAAATTAAAAATATGAAAAACTTAATTAAAATATCAATCGTATTACTTGTTGGGATATTTGTGTTCTCTTCCTGTTTAAAGGATTTGGATAAATTTCCAATGAACGGTGCCACAGGCGAAAAAATATTTAAAGACCTCAATGGCTACAAAATGGCATTAGCAAAGGTTTATGGTGCTATGTTACTTACAGGCAACCAAGGTCCTGCGGGGGAAGGTGATGTTGCCGGGCTTGATGAAGGTTTTAGCGACTTTCTACGCTGTTTCTTTAACCATCAAGAACTCCCTACCGATGAAGCACATTGTATTTGGTTTCAAGATGTCGGCATAACAGAAATGGATTATCTGAACTTTATTTCCAGTAATCCTTTTACAATCGGTCTATACAGCAGGTCTTTACTGCAAATTATGTATGCAAACGAGTTTTTGCGCAACTGCACCGATGCCGCAATGGACAAAAACGGCATTACCAATGCAAGCGACAGGGCAGAAATTAAAAACTTTGCAGCGGAAGCACGCTTTATCCGTGCTTTTCAATATTGGGTGTTGATGGATGTTTTTGCTAATCCGCCTTTTGTTACCGAAGAGAGTAAATTTGGAGAACTGCCGCCTCAGACAAATCGTAAGGACTTATTTGCTTACGTTGAAAGCGAACTCATTGCTATAAGCGATGGCGGCTTGCTCAAAGCCCCAAAAACCAATGAATATGGTCGGGTTGACCAGGCAACTGCGTGGGCATTGCTCGCTCGCTTCTATCTGAATGCAAATGTATATCTTAGCCCTGTTGGCACTCCCGGTAATGATGCTCAATATTATACAAAAGCAATTACCTATGCAGACAAAGTTATCAACGCCGGTTATGCGCTGCGCACAGACAGTTATCAATATCTGTTTCTTAACGATAATCATCTTAACAACCCCGAAGTTATCTTCTCTCTAAACTATGACGGCGTAAAAACAAAGGGTTATGGCGGTACAACTTTCCTTATTGACTGTTCGTCAAATGGTTCTTATCAAACAACATACAAAAACACTCTGTTGCATTACGGTATGATAGCCAATGCTAACTGGGCTGGTTATCGTGTAAGAGGTAATTTTATTAACCTGTTTACCCCCTCTGATGAAAGATATTTGTTTGTTGGTGAAAATCAATTTATGGGTGAACTGCCGGGCGACTATACTTATGGTATGGCTACATATAAATATCGCAATATAAGTTCGGAAGTTGTTAAACTCGGTGTTGCAGAAGTTGATAGAATACTTGCCAATATTACAAACGAAAAATTTGGCAACGACCCAAAAGGCGAATTTGCAGACAACGACTATCCGCTTTTCCGCCTTGCAGAGATGTACCTTGTCTATGCTGAGGCAGTGAAACGCGGCGGCACAGGCGGCTCTGATGCAACGGCTTTGGGCTATCTCAACGATTTGAGAGACCGTGCAGGTTTAGGTACAATAGCTACCTACGATTTGAACTATATTCTTGACGAAAGAGGACGCGAACTCTATTGGGAGTGTCAGCGCCGCACAGACCTTGTTCGTTACAACAAATTTACAACTAACGATTATATTTGGGAATGGAAAGGAGGCGTGAAAGCAGGCAAAGAAGTATCTGCACACTACAACATCTATCCTATACCTAATACCGACCTTTCGGCTAATCCGAATTTAAAACAAAATCCGGGGTATTAAACCAACCTTTGTAGAGACGGATAATTATCCGTCTCTACAAAGGTAACAAAATAAAAAAAATCAATTTATTAACTTTATTTATTAATCATTTAAATTTTATTAAAAAAATGAAAGTATCAAAAATTTTCACTTTGGCAATGGCTGTAGTAGCCCTTGCATTTACCTCTTGCGGACCGAAACTCATTCCCGTAACAGGTATTACTATTCAAGAAACGCTTGCCGTTTCTAATGTTGAACCGGCACAAATTGCTGCAACAGTTACTCCCGCAGATGCCACAACCAAATTAGAGTGGATATCGTCAGACCCGACAATCGCTACGGTTGTATCGTCCGGAGATAGAACTGCTATTGTAACTTGCCTTAAAGCAGGTGAAGTAACTATCACTGCTAAAGCAGATGGCGTTACTTCTAATGAGTGCGTTGTAACTTGCACTTTTCAGGCAATCATTCCTGAAGTTGACCCTGTTCCTGGTAAAACAATTATTGTGGCAAAATTGCCAAGTATTACTTGTGGTGCTATTCTGACTGGAGTAGCAGGCGAGTGGGACAACAAGTACAACGAAGGTAAACAGTTTATGTTTACAAAAATTGAAGGTTTCGGTGGTGTTTGGTGGAAAGCAGAGTTTAACAATTCAGTTGTTGGTGCTGCCGAAACGGCATTTAAAATTTTCTGTACGCTGGAAGACGGCACAAACCCATTGGGTTGGATGACTGGCTGGCAAAACACTACAGAATTTTTAGAAGGAGCATTAACTGTAGGTAATTTTACTATGCCTTCAAATGGTAAAGATGATGCCAAACTTTTAATAACGGATGTAAATGCAGGTCATTTGCTTTATTTAGAAGTTGGAAATTGGGAATCGTCCCCCTGCGTTCCTGTTCAACCGGGAGGAACTGCCACGTTTATTTTCACTCCTTGCGCAGGACAAACCATACCTGCTAGCGCAACAGTTATCTTTACCGGGAATTTCCCAGATAAAGATTGGGGAAATTCTGACCGCGAAATGACTCACAATGCTGGAACATGGTCTTGGACAGGTGAAGTTCCTGATGGCTTTATGATGAAAGTTATCGTTGATGGCAAATGGATGGAAGACCCAAATGCTGTTTGGGAAGGTTCAAATCCGTTTAATTTTTCCGCTTGCATTCAGGAATGGGAATAAATGATAATTCTTTTATAAAACTAAAAAACTGTCTCTCAAAACTTTGGAGGCAGTTTTTTTGTTGTATCAAAATTTTGCTGTTAAGAAAAAAAGTTGTATTTTTGCAGTTCGATATTTCGATAAAATCAATAACAAAACTCAGTGTATAACAGAAAAAAAAATAATATTATGACTACTATAAGTTTAACATTGGAAAATCCAAGTTTGGTATCTTCTTTAAAAAAGTTACTGACAAATATCAATGGTGTAACAGATTTTAAAGTTACACACCAAAAAACAGCGGCGTTGGTTATACCCAATCGCACCACACAGGCAGCGATAAAGGAAATTCGCAATGGCGGCGGCGTAAAATGTAAGAATGTAGAAGATTTATTTGAGAAACTTAATGCTTGAAATTGTATGTACGAAATTATCTTTTCTACAAAATTCAAAAAGGACTACAAAACCTGCTTGAAACGAAATTACGATATTTCACTTTTACAAGCCGTTATAACAAAACTGGCTAATGAGCAGATATTAGAGCCGCACCATTGCGACCATAAACTTACCGGTGAATATAGTGATTTTCGAGAATGCCATATCAAACCCGACTGGTTGCTGATATACCAACCAGACAAAAGCAAAAAAATATTATCACTTGTGCGCACAGGCACACATTCAGATTTATTCTAAAAAACTGTCTCTCAAAATTTGGGAGGCAGTTTTTTTGTTATTCCTTTCCTTTTGGGTACTTTTCTAAAAAATCACTTCACACAGAGAACGCAGAGTATTGATAATCAAAAAGTGGCTGTCTCAAAAGTGCCATTTTCACGCAAAGACGCAAAGAAAACGCAAAGAGCGCAAAGTTATTGATATTGATTATCAACACTTTGCGAACTCTGCGTAAAAACTTTGCGAACTCTGCGTGAAACAGAAAGCACTTTTAAGACAGCCCCTTAAAAATGGAAAATAATTTTTTACATTATTTTCACAATGACCAGGGTAACAACACAAATTGGCTGTATTCTACCGTACCTACACCATTGGTAAATTGTACATTTGTCATTTTAAACCAAGTTGTAGCGTCATCATTAACATCATACAGCATAACAGGGAAGTTGCCTGTTCCTGTCCATGTTTTACTCCAATCCGGAATTAATCCTTTCCATTCTACAAGAGCGAATGTATTTCCCGACCCGTTTTTAGAGAGCGAGCCGAATGCAAGAGTTGCGCCTTTAAACGCTCCCATGTCCCCAAGCACCATCATCCAGTCGTATTCTGTGGCAATAACTGTACCTGCCTTAAATACCTTGACATCATACGATTGTCCGGGTCTGTCGGGTAAATTGTTTATGGTTAATCCAACTGTGTTGGGGTCATCGGGTTTATTGCCATTACAACCCGAAAATACTGTTAATCCTGCGAGACAGATTGCTATCGCAACCACGTTCCTCATTTTTAAGATTTTTTTAAACATTTTTTTATGAATTATGAATTATGAATTAAAAATTATGAATTATGAATTAAAAATGTAAATGTAAATGGTAATTATTAATGGTTACAACCATGTTATATTAAATGTTTTGGTAAATGCTGTTGCAGGAACATCAAGCGTTACTGCTGTGGCTACAAAGATTACAACTCCATCTGATTCTAATAACATTGTTATTCCGTTCCAAAAAGCATATACTACTTCGCCGCTGCCGTAATTAATAACATATTTATTGCATAATTTTCCTGCAATGGTTACAGTACCGGCTTTGTAGGGCGTGAGTGATTCTTCGGGTATGCCAAAAAATATTGTTCCCAATTCTCCGGGAGCACCGGCATAACTATATGGGTAATCGTCCCAGTAACCGCCACCGGAACCATTATTGCCAATCCACGAAGTTTGTGTATAGTGGTTGATAATATATGTGGTCTGACTATCCGGGGCTTCGCCTGCGTCAAACATATCCCATCGGAATCTCATTCCGTTATTATCAAAAGTAATATACCAAATATTACCGCCATCTAATTGATATTTAATAGCACCTTTTTCTACTTTGACGTATGTTCCGGGTTCGCCGCCTTCGCTGTTGCAAGGAATTACAAGGTTAGACGGAAGTGTATAAACAGTACCTCCGGGCTGTCCGGGTACGTTCTTTGAGTCGGAACCTCCATTAGCATTAACACTTACCGTAACTGGCGTGTTTGCCGGCACAAAAACAGAAAATTCGCCTTTGCTGTTGGTTGTTCCTGCGGTTTGTCCTACTTTTACCGATACATAAGGAACGGGCTTGTTGCCGTCACAAACTACTTTTCCTTTAATGGTTACCCGTTCTGCAGGTACATCTAAATTTACCCATGAAAAATGAGTTACCGTACCTTTATAAACATCTCCGTCCAAAGTAGCGACACCGCTCTCTGTCCAAATGCCTTTTTCTTCGTCAAAATGCCATAGAGGAATAGTTGCCGGCGGACTGCTTTCCATACCTTCCGGAATAGGAAAGGTAAGTTCAGCAGGCACATCGCCTTTGATTTGCAATGGATTTCCTGCATCATCTGTAAGGTCTACATTATTCATTCCCCACGAGATAAGCATTGCCTCGCTATTGTCGGAACGTATTGCTGCCAAATCGCCGCCGGGCATCATATCAGGAAATTTTTCATTGTTAGGGTCAAGATAAAGCATATCTGCATTTACATTGCCGCTATAAGCCGAGCCATCGGCACGCATAATAGATGATGCCGGCAGTTTTACTTTCATACCCTTGCTTACTTCCAGCGTCTTTGCTGACGAGGAGTTAAACTTTGTCTGCAAACTGATGTCGCTGTTGCCTTTTGGGTACAAAGAGACATTAATATACATCTCGTTTTCCTTTACGCCGGAGCGTGTAAGTGAAAAATAACCGCTTTTCTCAAATTTGATAATTGCACGGTTGTTAATAACCTCTGCCTGAGTGAAACTAAATTCTCCTTTGGCATTAGTTGTTGTGTTCAACGAGCCGGTAGTAACACGCACTCCGCTTAGCGCAATGCCGCTAACATCTTTTACCCTGCCTTTGAGGGTAACCGATTGCATATTAGGGTTGACAGGCGGCTTTGTTCCGCAACTCGAAAACACTGTTAAACCTGCGAGGCAGATTGCTATCGCAACCATATTCCTCATTTTAAAAGTTTTTTTTAACATTTTTTTTATAAAATAGAATTATTAGTGATTAATGATTAATGATTAGTGATTAGTGATTAATGATTAGTGATTAATGATTAGTGATTAATGATTAGTGATTAATGATTAGTGATTAATGATTAGGATTTGTCAATAAATTAAAATATCAATTTGGTTTAATAATATAATTCCATTCATTGTGAAATAAGTTTTTTTCAATATTGATTTTTTTTAAATCTTCATCATTTATTTTTATTCCTGTTTGATAT
>Ga0209628_10004334_pt1 | contig 10229 bp, 11 predicted proteins | sample TergutCu122P4_FD_187285 | JGI IMG/M metagenome (GOLD analysis project Ga0209628, IMG submission 187285) | Cubitermes ugandensis P4 segment gut microbial communities from Kakamega Forest, Kenya - Cu122 P4 (SPAdes) (version 2) | ecosystem: Host-associated > Arthropoda: Insects > Digestive system... | reverse complement strand
AAGACAGTGGTTCGAGGGACTGTGGAATCGGGCCAGAACCTTCGAGATGCCAATCGACTTCTCCCTTCACTTCTCCAGCGCTTGAGACTGCGAGAGCAAGGCGGGGTAAATGGGAAATCTGGGTTTAATTATTTGTTTTCAATAAGTTGCAACATTGTTTTTGCAATGTGAAACGATGTTTGTGCTCGTGAAACGTCGGTCGCTGTTTTTGCCGTGAATACATTCCCGTCCTTTGTCAGGCTCAGGGCGAAGGCTGGCATAACCCGAAGACGACTTGGGCGGTGCAGTTCCCTGCACCGCCCAAAGCGAAGGTAGCGCTAGGCGCGCCCGCGCAGACAGTGTTATTCCATTTCTATTTCAAACGGTAGTTATTTGTATGCCGGGCGGCACCAGCTCGTCATTCCGCGCGTAGTCGCGGAATCCATGCGGCGAGTGGATTCTGCGACTACGCTTCGCTCCGCGCAGAATGACGATTCTCGGCAGTTTGTTGTCGTTACGAATGAGAAATGGAATTAGTGCGGCCAGCGGGCGCAACAACGCGCTATCGAGGCGACATCCTCAGTTCCTGGACTGGTCGACCAGCTTATTCTTCTTGATCCACGGCATCATGTCGCGCAGCTTGCCGCCGACCACTTCGATCGGGTGGGCGGCGGTGTTGCGGCGGCGGGCGGTCATGGCCGGGTAGTTGGTGCGGCCTTCGAGGATGAACATCTTGGCGTAGTCGCCGTTCTGGATGCGCTTCAAGGCATGGCGCATGGCCTTGCGCGATTCCTCGTTGATGACTTCCGGCCCGGTGACGTATTCGCCGTACTCGGCGTTGTTCGAGATGGAGTAGTTCATGTTGGCGATGCCGCCCTCGTACATCAGGTCGACGATCAGCTTCAATTCGTGCAGGCACTCGAAGTAGGCCATTTCCGGCGCGTAGCCGGCTTCGACCAAGGTCTCGAAACCCATCTTGACCAGTTCGACGGCGCCGCCGCAGAGCACGGCCTGTTCGCCGAACAGGTCGGTTTCGGTTTCTTCGCGGAAGTTGGTTTCGATGACGCCGCCCTTGGTACCGCCGTTAGCCGCGGCATACGACAAGGCGATGTCCTTGGCCTTGCCGGTCTTGTCCTGGTGGACGGCGATCAGCGACGGCACGCCGCCGCCCTTGAGGTATTCGGAACGCACGGTGTGGCCGGGGCCTTTGGGCGCGATCATGATGACGTCGACGTCGGCGCGCGGTATGACCTGGTTGTAATGCACGTTGAAGCCGTGAGCGAAGGCCAGCGCCGCGCCCTTTTTCAGGTTCGGCGCAACTTCTTCGTTGTACACCTGCGGGATGTTCTCGTCCGGCAAGAGGATCATGACGACATCGGCGCCCTTGACGGCCTTGGCGATTTCTTCGACCTTGAGGCCGGCGGCTTCGGCCTTCTTCCAGGATGCGCCGTCCTTGCGCAGACCGACCGTGACCTTGACGCCGGAGTCCTTGAGGTTCTGGGCATGGGCATGGCCCTGCGAACCGTAACCGACGATGGTGACCTTCTTGTCTTTGATGAGCGAGAGGTCGGCGTCCTTGTCGTAATAAACTTTCATGAAATCCTCTTGATAAACAGATGGTTAAACTTTGAGAATGCGGTCGCCGCGGCCGACGCCGCAAACGCCGGTGCGCACGGTTTCGAGTATCAGGCCGCCATCGAGCGCGGCGATGAAGGAATCGAGCTTGGAACAGGCGCCGGTCAACTCGATGACATAGGTCGTCTCGGTGACGTCGACGATGCGGCCGCGAAAAATGTCGGCCATGCGCTTCATCTCCTCGCGGTCCTTGCCGGTGGCGCGCACCTTGATGAGCATCAGTTCGCGCTCGACGTGGGGCGCTTCGGAGAGATCGACGACCTTGACCACATCCACCAGCTTGTTGAGCTGCTTGGTGATCTGTTCGAGCACGTCGTCCGAACCTCGGGTCAGGATGGTCATCCTTGAGAGCGAGGGATCTTCCGTTGGCGCCACGGTCAGCGATTCGATGTTGTAGCCGCGGGCGGAGAACAGCCCGGCGACGCGGGACAGCGCGCCCGCTTCGTTTTCGATCAGAATGGAAATGATGTGTCGCATGGTGTGTTCCTGGTATTTCCCTTTTTCCGCTTACAGTTCTTCGGCGAGGATCATTTCGGTCAGGCCCTTGCCGGCGGCGACCATCGGGAAAACGTTGGCGGTCGGATCAATGATGAAATCCATGAACACCAGATCGTTCTTGTGCTCGGTAAAGGCTTTGCGCAATGCCGGCTCGACATCCTCCGGTTTCTCGATGCGCATGCCGACGTGACCGTAGGCTTCGGCCAGCTTGACGAAATCGGGCAGCGAGGTGACGTAGGACTGCGAATAGCGCTTGGAGTAGAACATCTCCTGCCACTGGCGCACCATGCCCAACATGCCGTTGTTGAGGTTGATGATCTTGATCGGCAACTCGAATTGCTTGCAGGTGGACAATTCTTGTATGCACATCTGGATCGAGCCTTCGCCGGTGATGCAGGCGACCGGCGCGCCGGGATTGGCGAACGACACGCCCATCGCATACGGCAAACCGACGCCCATGGTGCCCAGACCGCCGGAATTGATCCAGCGGCGCGGTTTGTCGAATTTGTAGTATTGCGCGGCGAACATCTGGTGCTGACCCACATCGGAGGTGATGAAGGCATTGCCGCCGGTCATCTCGTACAGTTTCTCGACGACGAACTGCGGCATGATGCGATCAGACTGGCGATAGGCCAGCGACTTGCGGCCGCGCCATTGATCGATCTGCTGCCACCAATCGGCCACTTCCGGGTCGGTCTTGAAATTGCCGTCCATCAGCTTGAGCATTTCGTCGAGCACGTCGGCGACGTTGCCAACGATGGGCACATCCACCCGCACGCGCTTGGAGATCGACGACGGATCGATGTCGATGTGGATGATGCGCCGCTTCTCGGCGCTGAAGTGCTCGGGATTGCCAATCACGCGGTCGTCGAAACGAGCGCCGATGGCCAGCACCACGTCGGCGTAATGCATGGCGTTGTTGGCTTCAAAGGTGCCGTGCATGCCGAGCATGCCGATGAATTGACGGTCGCTGGCCGGATAGCCGCCCAGTCCCATCAGCGTGTGGGTGACGGGAAAGCCGAGTTGGCGGGCGAGCCGGGTCAGCTTCTCGGCGGCATCCGAGAGGATCACTCCGCCGCCGGCGTAGATGACCGGCCGCCTGGCCTCCTGCAACATCTGCACGGCCTTCTTGATCTGACCGAGATGGCCCTTGACCACCGGGTTGTAGGAACGCATCTGGATCGACTTGGGATAGTCGAACTCGGCCATCTGGGCGGTGACATCCTTGGGAATGTCGACCACGACCGGGCCGGGCCGGCCGGTGGCGGCGATATGGAAAGCCTTTTTGATGGTAATGGCCAGATCCTTGACGTTCTTGACCAGGAAATTGTGCTTGACGCAGGGCCGGGAAATGCCGACGGTATCGCACTCCTGAAAGGCGTCCTCACCGATGTAATGCGTCGGCACCTGGCCGCAGAGCACGACCATGGGAATGGAATCCATGTAGGCGGTGGCGATGCCGGTAATCGTATTGGTCACGCCGGGGCCGGAAGTCACCAGCGCCACGCCGATCTTCTGCGACGAGCGCGAATAGGCGTCGGCGGCATGGGCCGCCGCCTGCTCGTGGCGGACCAGGATGTGCTTGACCTGATCCTGCTTGAAGAGGGCGTCATAAATGTGCAGAACGGACCCGCCGGGGTAACCGAAAACACAATCGACCTTTTCTTCCTGTAGGCACCTGATTACAATTTCCGCACCGCTGATCATCATGGTTGAACCCAAAAAAGCTGTTGCTCAAAGGGTGTAACCTTAATCGAGCGCCCATTTTCGGTCAAGGTTGGCGCAAGGTTTGCCGGCACAATCCCCTGCCTATCTGGCTTTTACTGGACGAGACGTTTCTGGCCTCCCCCCGACAACTTTCCAGCTTTCTCGAATCGGTCGAACGGCGCGCCTTCAAGCAGGCCCTGTTCGCCGTCCGCGAGGAGGAAGCAGCCCTCGACATCGTTCAGGACTCGATGTTGAAACTGGCCGAGAAATACGGTGATCGACCGGAGGAGGAGTTTCCCATGCTCTTCCAGCGCATCTTGCAGAACACCATCCGCGATTTCTACCGGCGCAGCAAGGTGCGCTCGATGTGGACCACCCTGCTCTCGGCCTTTTCTTCTGACGACGACGATGACCGCGACCCGCTCGAAACCCTGACCGTCGACAGCGACGAAGGCGGCCCGAAAACGCCGGAAAGCGTGCTGTTACAGGCGCAAACCCTGAACCTCATCGATGCGGAAATAAAAAAACTGCCGACGCGTCAACGTGAAGCCTTCCTCATGCGTTACTGGGAAGAATTGGATGTTGCCGAAACCGCAGCCGCGATGGGCTGTTCGGAAGGCAGCGTCAAAACGCATTGCTCCCGCGCCACGCACGCGCTAGCCGCCGCGCTATCGGCCAGAGGTATCACGCTATGAACGAACAACGTTACGCTTATCGCATTCGGCAATTGCTGAACCGCGGATTGAACGACATGCCGCCGGCTACCGCCCGCCGCCTCGAGGCCGCGCGCCACCTGGCGCTGTCGCGGCAGAAACAGGAAGCGCCGCAACTGGTCCTGGCCGGCGCCGGTCATCATGGCCTGCACTGGCCGCTGTTTCTGCGCTCCGGCGTCGACTTCGCCCGCGCCAAACCTTTCCTCGCCATCGTTGCCCTGCTTTTCGGCATGTGGCTGTCCTTCTACTGGCACAGCGTCCAGTACGTCAATGAAATCGAAGCGGTCGACAGCGCGCTGCTGACCGACGACCTGCCACCCGAGGCTTTCCTCGATCGTGAATTCATCGAATGGCTAAAAGACGACTCTTCGCCCCGCTGATCTTTGGGCTTGCCCTGACCGGCAGTGTTCTGGCCGAGCCGCCGACGGCTGCCATCATCGGCACGCCACCGCAGCCCGACTGGGCGCAGTTGAGTCCCGCCCAGAAAAACGTCCTGGCGCCGCTGGCCAGGGACTGGGACGCGATGGACAACCTCCACAAGAAGAAATGGCTGGGTATCGCCGAACGCTACCCGGGCATGCAGGCCGCGGAGCAGCAACGCATGCAGACCCGGATGCAGGAATGGGGGCGCATGACGCCCGCCGAGCGCGAGCGGGTGCGCAGTTCCTACAAGGATTTCAAGCAGTTGCCCGCCGATCAGAAGCAGGCGGTCAAGGAAAAATGGAAGGCCTATCTCAGCCTGCCCGCCGAGGAGCGTCGGCGCTTGCGCGAAGAAGGAAAATCCGCGCAATTGCTGGCGCCGCCCGCCGAGACGATGGCCGTTGACGAGACGGCCAACAGTCAGCCTGCGCCGGAAACGCCCGCCGCTGCGCAATAGCCTGATTCATCAACGCCGCTCGACCCACCACAGCATGGCGGCGGCGGCCAGCAGGAACAGGGCCGACGGCGCCGTGGCGCTGGCGAATGGCGGCCAGGCATTGATGATGCCGAGATTCGAGAACAGGCCGTTGAGCGCGTAGAACAGGATGCCGAGCATGACGCCGGCGAAGATTTTCAGGCTGACTCCGCCGACGCGGTTGTGCGAGTAGCCGAATGGCAGCGCCAGCGCCACCATGACAAAGGTCGCCAGCGGATAGATCAGCTTCTTCCAGATGGCGATTTCGTAGCGTTCGGTCTGCTGCCGATTCTCCGTCAAATGCCGGGTGTAGTTCACCAGGCCGAACAGCGTCATCCGCTCGGGCGCCACCATCAACACCTTGAGCAGGTCGGGCGTCACCGCCGAGGTCCATTGCAGGCTCGGCAGGTGTTCGACGTGGACCGTATCCCCGGCCAGCGTGGTGCGCGAGACCTGGCTCAACACCCAGGCGCCGGCGGCGTCGAAATGCGCTTCCTCGGCATCGGTGACCGATTCCAGGGCATTCCCCGAGTCGAACTTGTAGATGCGCAACTGGCGTAGCGCTGAATCGGGCGTCACCGAGCGAATGTTGATAAAGCTGCGCCCATCCTTGACCCACAGGCCCGACGCGAAGCCCTGCTGGGCGACGGCGCCGCTGATGGCCCTGGCTCGAAGCTCGTTGCCGATGCGCTCGGAAAACGGCACCAGCGCCTCGCCGACGACGAAGGTCAGCACGGCCAGCAGGCCAGCGACGCGGAACAGGGTCAACAGCAGATCGCGGGTCGCCAGGCCGGAGGCGCGCAGCACGGTGATCTCCGAATGGCGCGCCAGGGTCGACAGGGCATGGAGCGAACCGATCAGCGCCGCGATGGGGATCAGTTCATAAATCAGGCCGGGCAGATTGAGGGCGACGCTCAGGATGACAAACCTCAGCCCGTAGTTTTCGTCGATTTTGCGCAATTCGTTGATCAGGTCGAAAAAGCTGAACAGCGCCAAAAAGGCCAGCAAGACGAGAAACACCGCGGCCAGGGTTTCACGCATCACATAGCGCTGGTAAAGGCGCAGGCGGAGCATCAGCGACGCCTCCGGGACAACGGATTGCCAACGCTCATGCGGCGGAAGAACAGCGCCAGCAGCGGCAGCAGCATCAGCGCATGAATCGCCCACACGCCGATCCAGAACGACAGATGACCCTGCGCCACCCAGGCCTGGCTGACCGACAGCAGGTTGTTGTAAATGGCATAGATCAGAATGGCGATGAACAAATTGGCTGAACGTCCCGCCCGCGGATTGACGAAACCCAGCGGAATCGCCAGCAGCGCCAGGATCAGCGCCGAGAGCGGCACGCCGATGCGCCACACCAGTTCGCCGCGCGCCCACTCGCTGTCATCGAAAATCAGGGAGGTGATCGGCACGGTTTTTGGCGAATCGGCCACCGGTTCGGCCTCGCCATCCTCGATGCGCACGTGGTAACGCTCGAATTCCATGACCTTGAATTCCGGCGTCCCCGGCTCGACTTCGTAGCGGCGGCCGTTTTCCAGCACGACGAAGCGGTCGCCGTTCCCGGCGACGCGCTGGTGGCCGGTATCGGACATCACCACGCCGAGCTTGCCGGCCTGTATCGAGGCGACGAAGACGTTGCCGACCGTGCTGGCATCATCGGCCAGGGCCTCGACGAACAATACCCGCCGGCCGCCGCTCGCCTCCTGAAAAACGCCGGGCGATACCTGGGCCAGCGCGCTGCGCGCCGACAGTTTCTGCTTGTATTCGTCACGGCTGTGCACGGCCCACGGCGTCATGAACCAGGTCAGCAGGGCGATAGCGCCGACGATAGGCCACGCGAAGCGCAGCACCGGACGCACCCAGGCGGTCAGCGGCTGGCCGCTGGTGAACCAGATGACCATTTCTGAATCCCGGTAGGCGCGTGACAAGCTGAGCAAAATGGCGACGAAAAGCGTCAGCGACAACACAACCGGCATGAAATTCAAGGCGGCGAAGCCGAGCAGCGAGGCCACCGCCTCCGGCGCAATGCGTCCGCCGGCTGCATCCTTGAGCAGGCGGATCAAATGGGTGGAGGTCAGGATGGCCAGCAGCGCAACGCTGATGCCAGCGGCTGCCTGGGCGAATTCGCGCCGGGCGGCGCGCTCGAATATCATATTTTGACGAAACTGAAAAATTGCGGGGATAATCTTGGGTTGATCGATATTCCCCCGAACAGGAGCAGCCTGTGGAATTTAGCATAAAAAATGGTAGCCCGGAAAAGCAGCGCAGCGCCTGTGTCGTGGTTGGCGTCTTTGAGTCGCGCAAACTGACCCTGCCGGCCGAATTGCTCGACAAAGCCGCCGGCGGCGCCATCAGCGACGTCATGCGCCGCGGCGACATGGACGGCAAGAGCGGAACCACCCTGCTGCTGCACAACGTGCCCGGCGCCCTGTGTGACCGGGTGCTGCTGGTCGGCCTCGGCAAGGAAAAGGATTTCCGCGAGAAGGAATTCGGCCAGGCCATCCGCGCCGCGGTCAAGATGCTGAACGAGACGGGCGCCTTTGACGCCTCCATTTTTCTCACCGAACTCGCCGTCAGGAAGCGCGACGTCGCCTGGCGCATCCGCCAGGCCATCATCGCCGCCCGCGACGCGACCTACCGCTTCGATCAATTCAAGAGCAAGAAAGATGAAATCCGCCGACCGCTGCGCAAATTGATGTTCAGCGTCGAGCGCCGCAACGAACTGGCCCCGGCCGAAGAGGCGCTGATCCAGGGCCAGGCCATCGCTGAAGGCATGGCGCTGGCAAAGGATCTCGGCAACCTGCCGCCGAATGTCTGCAACCCGGCCTATCTGGCCAGCCGGGCGCAAACCCTGGCCGGCGAACTGGGTCTCCAGTGCGAGATTCTCGACCGCGCCGACATGGAAAAACTGGGCATGAACGCGCTGCTGGCCGTATCCAACGGCACCCGGCAGCCGCCCCAATTGATCGTGCTCGGCTATCAAGGTGCCCGCGCCAATGAAAAACCGCTGGTGCTGGTCGGCAAGGGCATCACCTTCGACAGCGGCGGCATTTCGCTGAAACCGGGCGCCGACATGGACGAGATGAAATACGACATGTGCGGCGCCGCCAGCGTGCTCGGCGCCCTCGTCGCGGCAGCCCTGATGAAGCTGCCGCTCAACCTCAAGGTCATCATTCCGGCTGCCGAGAACATGCCCGACGGCAATGCGACCCGCCCCGGCGACATCGTTGCCTCGCTGTCCGGCCAGACCATCGAAATTCTCAATACCGACGCCGAGGGCCGGCTGATCCTGTGCGATGCGCTGAGTTATGCCGAACGCTTCAACCCCGACACCGTGATCGATGTCGCCACCCTGACCGGCGCTTGCGTCATTGCCCTGGGCAGCGTCGCCAGCGGCCTCTACGCCAACAGGGACGGGCTGGCCCGCGATCTGCTCGAAGCCGGCGACGCGGCGCACGACCGCGCCTGGCACATGCCGCTGTGGGACGACTATCAGGAACAACTGAAAAGCCCGTTTGCCGACATGACCAACAGCGGCGGCCGCCCGGCGGGTTCCGTCACCGCCGCCTGCTTCCTGTCGCGTTTCGCCAGGAAATTCGCCTGGGCGCACCTCGACATCGCCGGCACGGCCTGGAAATCAGGCGTCGACAAGGGCGCCACGGGCCGGCCGGTGCCGCTCCTGGCTCACTATCTCCTGCAACGCGCCGGCAAGCTGTGACCCAGGTCTTTTTCTACCACGGCGCCTCCGACCGGCTGGCGGCGGCCTCTGCCCTGATCGGCGGCGCCTGGGCCAAGCGCAAGCCGCTCTTGATCTACGCCCCCGACGCGCCGGTCGCCGATGGCCTCGACCGTCTGCTGTGGACGCAGGCGCAACTGAGCTTCATCCCGCACTGCCGCGCCGACTCGCCGCTGGCCGCGGAAACGCCGATCCTGATCGCCAACCGTCTCGATAGCGCGCCGCAACAAGAGCGGTTGATGAACCTGGCGCGCGCCATCCCGCCCGGCTTTGAGCGTTTCCAGAGCCTGATCGAAGTCGTCGGCCGCGACGAGGACGACCGCCTGGCGGCCCGCGAGCGCGTTCGCCAGTACAAGGAACAGGGCTGCGCCGTGCAGTATTTCGACCTCTCCGAGCGCGACTGACCCGCCATGCCCAGCCCCATCCTCGCCCGCGCCGACGCCCTGATGCAGCGCCGGCGGTCGCCTGCCGATGCCGATGGCGTGCCGGTATTGACCGACGCCATCGACCTGTCCAGGCCGGAATCGGATGACGACATCCCGGTGCTGCGCCACAGCGAGCCGGCGCAAGCGCCCGTTCCGCCCGCCACGCCAGCCGCCAAGCCGGAAGACACGCCCTTTCCCACACTGAGCAGCGACCCCATCCCGCGCTGGTTTTCAGCAAAAACGCCGATTCCCGCCGCTCACCCTCCCGCTGTTTCCTCCGCTGTTTCCTCTACTCCCGCCGTCGACCGCAAAGACATTGCCCGCAAAATCGCCCGCCGCGTCGAACAGCGCCTGGCCGCCGAGTTGCCCCGCCTGATCGCCGCCGCCGTTGCCGATTACCTCGCCGAGCAAGACTGATTCCATTTTCAAATCAATCGATGGCTTTGTCGGCTTCGCTTGCCGTACAACCGTACTGTCTGCGCTTCGCCTTCGCGCCCTCGGCTGATTTAGAGCATTTTTCGTTCAGGTATTTACGTATCACTCGCTCCATCGTCATTCTGCGCGGAGCGAAGCGAAGTCGCAGAATCCAGACGCCGCATGGATTCCGCGACTTCGCGCGGAATGACGTAATCACACTG
>Ga0209628_10004333_pt1 | contig 10231 bp, 7 predicted proteins | sample TergutCu122P4_FD_187285 | JGI IMG/M metagenome (GOLD analysis project Ga0209628, IMG submission 187285) | Cubitermes ugandensis P4 segment gut microbial communities from Kakamega Forest, Kenya - Cu122 P4 (SPAdes) (version 2) | ecosystem: Host-associated > Arthropoda: Insects > Digestive system >... | reverse complement strand
GAATTAAATAATATTTCATACACATTATCAAGTTCATTCGGATTTAGATGAATGAGCACACCTTTTGTGAAAACAAAATCCCTCTGATAATCCACCTTAAAATCCAAGATAGATTGATGATAAACCCTTCCTTTGTTTACGTTGTGCTTTAAAGTTTCTGCTGCTTTTTTGTTTATTTCTACAGCAGATGATTCAACGTTGGGCAGTAGTGTCTTTAATGCAATCAAATTTAATCCAATGTTTGCACCTAATTCCAGAATAGAATTTACTTGTGATACATTATTTAATATTTTTGCAAAAAAAGCAATATTACTTGCCAATAGTTCAGGGCTCATATTTCTAGCAATATATTCATTACCAAACGTACCTGCCCAAAAATTTTCTTGTTTTGTTTTAAAATTTTCCAATATTTTTTTTATTTATGAAACATCAATTTATACTTTATTTCCGCCATTTTCCAATCTGTCAAATTATCAATATCTTGCCCTTCTAATTCATCAATAACAATACCAAACGAATTAGCATTAAATACGGATTCTTTATTGAGAATAGTCTCCGTTTTATAAAAATAATATTGCCCTGCATCATGATACGCTATAGGTAAATCTTGTGAACGGGAGTTTTGATATTCCGGAAAATTCATACTTAATTTTTCGTTTTCAATTTTTAAGGAACGCCAAATTGGATAGCTAAAAGGTACAATAGGAAATACTGATGAATAATTTTTTTGTATCAAAAGATTGAATGCTGTTTGTAACTTTTCAGCGGTAACAAAAACTGCCGTGGGATAAATACAGCAAACATAATTAAAATCCTTACCCAGTTTTTTATAAGATTCAAGTACTTCTAATAAAACATCTGCAGTGGTGGCAAAGTCATTAGAGGTCACTTCACTTCTTAAAAAAGGAACTTTAGCGCCATATTGTCGTGCAATTTCCGCAATTTCCGCATCATCTGTCGAAACCATTACTTCATCAAATAGTTTTGTATGTAATGCCGCCTCAATAGCATAAGCAACAGCAGGCTTTCCTAAAAACAGTTTTATATTTTTTTTCGGGATACGTTTGCTACCGCCGCGTGCTGGAATTATAGCTATGGTTTTCATGATTTTATTACATTATTTATTTCATTTTTATTTTTATTTCAAAAACTCTAAAACTTTTTCAATCACAAAATTTTGTTCTTCCATAGTTAGCGTTGGATAGATTGGTAAACTCAAACATTGTTCATAATATTTTTCTGCCATCGGAAAATCGCCTTTTTTCCAGCCAAACTGTCTATAATACGGCATCAAATGCACGGGAATATAATGTACTTGGGTAAAAATATTTTGCTTCTTCAAAAATTCGTATAACTCCTTGCGTTGTTCAACTTGAATAACATACAAATGATAGGCATTTCCCTCTCTAAATTTACCGATGCTAATATTAACATGCGTATTTTTGAATGCTTCGTCATATTTTTTTGCTATTTCTATTCGTCTTCCAAGGTTTTCATCAACTCGTTTTAATTGCGAAATTCCTAAAGAAGCCAAAATATCCGGCATGCGGTAGTTGTACCCCAAATCCTGCATCTCATAATACCATCCTCCATGATTTTCTTGCAATAATGAAACATCTTTAGTTATTCCATGCGTTCTCAGTGTACAAAGTTTACTGTAAAGATTTTCATTGTTGGTCGTTATCATTCCCCCCTCGCCGCAAGCAATATGTTTTACGGGATGAAAAGAGAAAACCGTGAGGTCTGCAAATTTTCCATTTCCACAAAGTTTTTTTTCTCCGGTAGAATCAACGAAGTAACCGCCCGGAGCATGACAGGCATCTTCAATAATCCATAAATTGTATTGATTGGCAATGTTTCTTAGTCGTTCTAAATCAACGGGAAGTCCGGCAAAATCAACAGGAATTACGCCACTGTAGTATCCCAATGGTTTTGAACTCAATTTTTCTTCAAATTTATCCAAATCTATGAGCGCAGTATCAGTGTCAATATCTACAAAATCAACAGTTCCACCGCAAAAACGTATGCAATTTGCCGACGCTGCAAAAGTGATAGGGGTGGTAATCACTTTACTTTTCTCATTTACTCCTAATGCAAGAGCAGACAAGTGTAGGGCGGCAGTACCATTGGCAACCGCAACGGCATATTTTGCACCGGTATAATCGGCAAATGCTTGTTCAAATTCGGCAATCTTGGGTCCCTGGGTTAGAAAATCAGATTGCAAAGTTTTAACAACGGCTACAATGTCATCCTCCGTAATATATTGTTTTCCATAAGGTATTGGATTTTTTATACCCATTGTTGCACCCTTTTTCATTATACTTCAAAATCAGGATCCACATATTTTTTTATTTTTTTCCGCATAGATTCCACGGTTTCCCATTGTGTGTTTGTTCCCGAATTGTATTTGAACCCCGGTACAACCATTTTTGCATTATAATGATTCATAAACTTATCCATATCAACGCCGGAAGGCAGAATGGCATAATATTGGTCAAATTCAATGGTATTGTAGGAGTCACTTTCGGTAATCATTTCTTCATGTAATTTTTCTCCCGGGCGAATGCCAATATATTCAAATTTTGCATAAGGTGCAATGGCTTGTGCTACTGTTTCAATTTTATACGAAGGAATTTTTGGAACAAAAATTTCCCCTCCCAAACTATTATTAATGGCATACATTACCATTTTTACTCCTTCTTCCAACGAGATGTTGAAGCGTGTCATCTCTTTGTGTGTTATGGGAATAACGCCTTTGTTTCTTTTATTCATAAAAAATGGAATAACCGAACCTCTTGACCCCATAACATTACCATAACGAACCACCGAAAAACGCAAATCACGATTCCCTTTAATATTGTTGGCAGCAATAAACAACTTGTCGGAGCATAATTTTGTAGCACCATACAGATTAATTGGTGCTGCCGCCTTATCGGTAGAAAGGGCAACTACAACTTTCACGTCAGTTTCCAAAGCACTGTCTATCACATTCTGTGCACCACCGATATTTGTTTTTATACATTCATCGGGATTATATTCGGCAGTTGGAACCTGTTTAAGTGCAGCGGCATGAATAATGAAGTCAATTCCCTGACAAGCTCTTTTTAACCGCGAATAATCGCGAACATCCCCAATAAAAAAGCGCAACTGCGGATATTTACTTTCAGGATAAAGTTGTGCCATTTCAAATTGTTTTAATTCGTCTCTTGAATACACAACAATTCTTTTTATTTCAGGATAATCCTTTAAAATGGTTTCAACAAATTTTTTTCCAAAAGAGCCGGTGCCCCCTGTAATAAGTACGGATTTATAATTTAGCATTATTTATGTTTGTAACATTATTGGTAAATATTTTTTTGGCAAAAATACAATAAAACATTAAACGAAGTTCATATTTTTTTTAGACACTTAATTTTTTATAACATTTTAATATACAACTTTTTAAACCACTTTACCAGCAACATGTCGTGTTTTTACTAACCGGAAACGCCAATCTCAGTTTTAACCCCGCCCCCACAAAATTCATTCTTTTGGCAAAATCCAATAAGGCGAGGTCGGAGAGGCTCGCTTGCGAGGTAAGGTTCTTGTAATTAATTCTCTGTTTTTTTGTAGTGTCGTACAACCCTATGTCGAAAAACACACCGGAATAGAGATAAAGTTTTTTCCCTAATTGCCATTTGAATCCTGCTTCTAATGAAAATGTAGCTAAAACGTTAAATTTCAGTTTGTTCTTTACACTTGTTCCTTTAAAACTCCCCAATCCCATTTCGGGTTGATAACTTATCCAATTCTTAAACTCCGGATAATACGCCATATTGTAAAGTGAATTAACTTCTGCGGTGTAATTATTGTTTACCAAAAGGAGCGCCTTTGCACCCGCCAACGCATAAAACCCCGCACGTTTGTCTTTCTGCCGGTAAGATATCGGTTGTAGTTTCGTTTGATACTGCACCATCAATGGAATACTCACAAACATAGTCTTATGACGTTCGCTATAATCGTTCAAAGTGGTATGCAAATCAAAGAGATTGTCATCGCAATCTTTCTGTTCGGGGGTAATGAAGTTGAATTTGCTCACTTCGTTTTTAATATTGGAAAAACCAAATCCAACGCCGGTATGTATTCCCCAATTTTGACTGAAAAAACTTGCAAACCCAACGCCAACATCCACTCCAAAACCCGTTGAAGAGACCTTGCTTACAGGTTTTTGGCAAACAAAAGCATTAAAACCACCGCCAAAATGCACAGAAATCTCATGCGGGAATCGTTGGGCGGAAACACTATTAGAACTAAATAAGAACAATATTATCAAAAAGACCGTAAGACCGTAAGACCATAAGACCGTAAGAATTTTTGAACATTGAACTTTGAACATTGAACCTTGAACTTTTAAACTATTAAACTATTGAACTATTGAACTCTTGAACTCTTGAACTATTTAATTACAATTATTTTCACAATTTTACTTTCGTTTCGTATCAGGTAGATTCCTTGCGGGAAATCGAGCGTAAGTTTCATGAGGTCTGTTGTGGCAACCGTGCTGAAAACACAAGCGCCGAGATGGTTATAGACATATATCCGACTGTCAACCCCAACGCCTTCAATGGTTACAACACTGCCTTTAACTACAGGATTAGGGTAAACCAGCAGGTTTCGGGAAGTTTCTGTGTCGGGGCAGCCCACCATATTGTCTGCACCTATAATAATTTTTTTTGAAGAGGGGAGTTCCCCATAGTTTGATGTGATTAGTTTAAACGTATAATAATTAGGCGCTCTCAATAACTTTTTATCATACCCTTCTGCAAAACTAAATGCATTTATAGTGTGTGTTTCTTTTACTTCGATATCGTTTCTAAACCACTTGCATCCGGTAACATCAAAGCCGTCTTCCTCTAATTTTTTAAGATTGAGAAGAATAACTCTATCGCAAATGATAACGGCGTAGGTGTCAAAATCTAAAGTATCCGGATCTTCAGAAGTAAAATTTGCAACTAAATTGCGGTCTTTGGTTACTGCAAAGGAATAAGATTTGTTTGTAGATACGATTTTTCCGGATTCTGTCCAGTTTCTAAAGAGAAATTTTTCGGCAGGAGTGGCAGTTAAAGTGACTGTTTCGCCCAATTTATAACAACCGGCTCCTTCTGTATTACCTCCTTCGGGAGGCGAAGCGGCAGCTGAAATAATGCTCCCAATATTCAATGATGTATCTAAGGTTTCCGTTTCACCGTTTTCATAGCGTACCCACATTTTAATCTCATATTCTCCTCCGGAAAGTGTTTTACTCCATACCAATTGGTCTTGTGCAGCAATCTCTTCAGTGTCGTTGATATACCATTTTAAACTGCCCGGATTTTGGTCTATTCCTTCTATTTCTGCTCGAAAGTCCATTTTTTTTTCGCAGAAACGAAGCGTAGAAAGGGCTTGATAATGAATATTATTTACATAAAACTCTGCTTTAGTAGTATCATATTCATAAATAACTATTAATTCCGGCCATAACGCAGAATTACTATGATCGCTTGACGCAAAATAAACGGAACGATAATATGTTTCATTTACCAATTTTAACATTAAACCATAATTAGTTTCAGGGTATTTCACCCATTCCTTAACCATTGTAACTAAATTTACAGAATTATTAGTAAAATTCCAATTCAAATAAGTTGTTGTTTCCGGAATAAATATTTGATTATCAGTTGTAGTAGAAGGTTGTGAGTTCCAAGTAGCAGTCTGTTCATCCCATAAACTTTTTACCAGCTGGAGAACAGAACTATTTGGACAATAAGATAGATATGGCGATCCGGGATAACATGAATTTCCTTGTGAATAATTCTCTATACCATATAATTTAAGTTCTGCTTCAATAATTACAGCCTTTTTAGGAATAGTTGATAATTCGGTAAATCTAAGTAAAGAACGAATCGCACCTTCGGGACATCCTATAAAATTATAAGTCCATGCTACTGCTCCAAACACTTCATGGTTGCCAAAATTAATATATTCAGTAGGTTTTTGATATCCGACTGTTGTACATCCGTAAGTGGTCCACATTAAAGCATCTTGTCCATTAGTCGGGCCGGGTTTAAAAATTACCTTTGTTTTAGTTTGACAAAATAAACAACCAAAACCAAAAATTGTAAGTAGGAAAAAAAATAATTGTTTCAAAGTTATTGAGTTTAGAATAATATTTAATGACAAAACTTTTTTACGCTGCAAAATTAACAAAACTTTTTTATTTCTCAGTTTTTGTAAGCATTTTTGCAAAGCATTAGACGAGAATAATTTGAATGAAGGCAACTTGCGCGAAACTTTCTTTTTCAATCAATTAAATGCTACGAGCAAAGTATGCGCTGCTGCAAAAGGAGATTTTTTAGTAAACAGAAAACATATTTTTGAAGTGGGTGGAAAGGGAAAGAAATTTACCCAAATTGCAGGGATACCAAATTCTTATATTGCTGCAGATGACATTGAAATGGGATTTGGTAATAAAATTCCGCTTTGGCTGTTTGGATTTTTTATACTAATTTGTGCCGGTTTCTTTTAGGTTATGCTCCTGTATATGCCCCCTTACCAACAACAAGTCGTGTTTTTAGAAACCGGAAACGCCACTCTCAGTTTTAACCCCGCTGTTGTATGTATTCATACAAATCTATTTTTCGCATTTTGCGTTTCGCATTTTGCGAAATATCCCATACCCAATTCCCCCAATGATGGTACCATATAATATAATTATGCAGGCAAATGAAACCGGCTCGGCTTTTCTAATCGCATCGGGTTCAAATTCAAACCGGATATGATGTTCTCCCGCAGGCACATTCAGCGCCCTAAGGGTGTAATTCACACGAAAATGTGCAACAGGTTCATTGTCAATATAAGCCTTCCAACCATAAGGATAATAAATTTCAGAGAAAACAATAATTCCGTCTTGGGTTGCACTTGATTGATACTCAAGAGCATTGGGCTTATAAGAAAGGAACGTTACAGATGCAGATGTATCTTTTCCAGGAATAAAATCTTTCACAAAACTTTCAAATTTTACGTCCAACACCGCAGTGGTTTTTAAATTTATCTCATTCAACGCATCGCTTTCTTCGTTGGGCGTATTCACAACCAACACAGAATCAATATACCACACATTGCCCATGGCATCAGGGTTGTGATAGGGGAAGGGCTCGTTGTTTGAGCCGTTTGTAATAATATACTTCGTGTTAAGCATATTAATTACACCCATATTCATTTTGGAAATATGTTCGGAAATCAAATCCTGGTATCTGCGAAGTTTTGCCGCATGATAACCGCCAATATGTTTTAAGTAGTAAGATGTTCTCGCCTCGTTAAAAGTATTGGTCGTTAAATTTAACACTCGAAAATGCGGATCGGGGTCTTGCAAAATATATTCCTCGTAGGGTTGTTTTTTAAAAAAAGCAACTTCCGATTTCGGAGAAACAAAACTGTCGTCATTAAGAAAACGCTTGCATACTGTCCACATATCCAACAAAATAATTACTCCTAAAGCAACAATAAAATAGGGAAGTTTCATTTTTTCTTTCACAAAAAACCATAACGCACCTGCACCCAATAGAATAAACGCACAAGAGCGGAGTGCGTCCATTCGAAGCATGGAGGCTCTTTCTGCCACAATGGCGCTTCCTAACCATTCGGGAAGTTGGGCAAAAATAGACTCGTCGTTGGGAGAGGTAAAATCGTAGATCCAACCTCCAAACATAGCAAAAAAGAGACAAATACCCGCAGTAAAGCCGGCAGAAATATAGATGTTTTTGAGTAGCTTCTCTTTTGTAATTTGTTTATCCATAATGGTTTTAATTGCCATAAATCCCAACAAAGGCATGGTTACTTCTGCCACCACCAAAATGGAAGCAACCGCTCGAAACTTATCGTAAAACGGTAAATAGTTGAAAAAGAGTTCTGTTAATGGCATAAAATTTTTGCCCCACGAAAGGAAAATTGAGAAAAGTGTTGCCACAAGAAGCGCCCATTTGTAAGGTCCTTTTACAATAAAAAGTCCTAAAACAAATAAGAAACAGATAATTGCGCCAATATAAACCGGTCCTGAAGTAAAGGGTTGTGTTCCCCAATAAGTGGGTACATTTTTACAAAAATCTGTGGCACTTTTTTTAGGTACTCCGTTTTGAATCAGTTCTTGATATACTTTTGAATTGGTTCCAACATCGTAGTTTGAGGAAGCTCCCATAAAATTGGGGATCAACAAAGTCATGGTTTCACCAATTCCGTAGCTCCATTGGGTGGCGTAGTCAAGGTCTAAACCGGCGGTTTTATTCATATCGTCTCCCTCTTTTTCCAATTCGGAGTGCCCGCCCCGCATGGTTTCTTTCACATACTCACTATTTAGTTGAATAAATGTATATCTAGTACCCACTCCTATCCCCAAGGCAGCACCAAACAGCAACATTGCAATAAAAAAATCCTTGATTCTTTTCTCTTTAAAATGAATAAACAGTTCGGCAAAAAAAAGACAACCTACAAGGAGAAGAAAATAATACGACATCTGCGGGTGCACGGTAATTCCGGCCATAGAATAGCCCATTGTAATTATGGCACCCCACAGATATTTTTTGTTGAAAATAAGAAAAAAACCTGCAATTACAGGAGCCGTAAGCGCAATAGTAGCAGCTTTTGTTACGTGTCCGGCTTCAATTATAATAAAAAAATAGGAAGAGAGCGTTATGGCAATTGCACCAACAATGCAGAGCCAAACGTTTACTTTAAAAGACCTGAGTAGTATAAAAAACCCTAATAGATACAATATCAACAACTTAAAAACATCTTTAAAACCAAGGGTCAATACTTTTTCAATTGGACTTACAAAAGAGTTGGATGCAATTTTTCCACCGCCAATTTGGTATGTAGGCATTCCGGAAAACATGGAGCCGGTCCAAAAAGTGTATTCCTTTTTATCGTTATAGGTTTGTGCTTCTCTATACATACCCTTCCAATTAAGAGTGTCACTTGAGCGAATTTTTTTTCCTTCTAAGGCAGGGGAACAATAGATGATGGTAAACAAAATGAAAACAACCAATCCTACAAAATAGGGGAGCAATTTTTTTAATAAATCTTTATTCATAATGATTTTTTTTAATGAAAGTGCAAAAATAGTGATTAATGGTTAACGATTAGTGATTAATGTTTTTTTTCCACATTTTTTTATCTTTTTACTTTTCACTTTAAATTTTTATACTTTCGCAAACTTTTGTACATTAACAAACCCCAAACCCCAAACCCCAAACCAATTATGATAGCCACCCGAATTTTCGACATTTTAGAGGAACAGAAAAAGTATCCCAAACCCGACATTTTAGCCAACAGAGCCGGTGAAGACTGGCGCAGATTCAGTACGCAGGAGTATTACGACACCGCGCACCAAATTGCTTACGCGCTGCTGGAAATGGGGCTCCAAAAAGGTGATAAAATTGCCACCATTATGTTCAACCGAGCGGAATGGAATTTTATGGATATGGGAATTACATTGGCAAATATGGTGCATGTGCCCGTATATGCAACGTTGAATGAAAATGAGTACAAATATATTCTCAACCACTGCGATTGCAAGGTTATTGTGATTGGTATTGAAGCCATCTACAAAAGGGTTGCGCCGGTTTTGAACGATATTGTGCAAAAACCGGAACTGTTTACCATCGACAAAATTGAAGGAAGGCGCAACTATCAGGAATTAATTGACTTGGGAAAAGCCTATTCTTCGAAATGGTTTGCACAGATTGAAGAGAATAAAACAACAATCTCTACGGAAGAGATTGCCTCTATTTTATATACTTCCGGAACCACCGGAAATCAAAAAGGGGTGATGTTGTCGCATAAGAATTTGTGTAACAATTTTATGCCGTTAATTGGGATGCAATTGTTGAACCATACGCACAAAATGTTGAGTTTTCTGCCGTTGTGCCATGTGTATGAAAGAACAGTAATGTATCATTATCAGCACATGGGGTTAAGTTACTATTATGCAGGTGGTTTGGGTACAATCGCCAAAGATATTCACGATATGAAAGCCGATGGTTTTTGTGCCGTGCCCCGCGTATTAGAAATGATGTTCGACAAACTCTATTCGGTGGGCAAAGATTTGAAAGGTATAAAACGGATGCTCTATTTTTGGGCGTTTAAATTGGGTACGAAATACGACAATTATAATCAAAACTGGTTTTATTTATTGAAAGTAAAGATTGCCGACAAGTTG
>Ga0209628_10004332_pt1 | contig 10231 bp, 8 predicted proteins | sample TergutCu122P4_FD_187285 | JGI IMG/M metagenome (GOLD analysis project Ga0209628, IMG submission 187285) | Cubitermes ugandensis P4 segment gut microbial communities from Kakamega Forest, Kenya - Cu122 P4 (SPAdes) (version 2) | ecosystem: Host-associated > Arthropoda: Insects > Digestive system >... | reverse complement strand
AATATTTGGCCGCAATGTAGGAGGGGCCACGATTCAGCGCTGAAATCCGCCCCTCATCCTGCTGGCGATTGAGGAAGGCATACCACGCTTCGATATCTGCATCGTTGTCGTAATCATCAAGATAAATGGCAACATGATGTATCTCTGCGGTCCTGAGTAATCCATGGGCAGGCAGGGCGCCGAAAAAATCAGTAAGCACGTCCGCGACATGCCGCTGCCGCGTGAGGCGGGCGCGCGCCAGGATAGCGCTCCAGCGTTTGGGGAGGGACAGGCTAGAACAGAACACAGTGGTCCATCGGCGTTGGTAACTGTCGTATCCCGGACTATTGGAGGTAGTCCGCCAACAATGTTTTCAAGCTTTGGCCAGCGCCCACGTAGGGTTTCAGAATGTCGTTATAAAGTTCCGGGCGACGTCCCCAAAGGCACCAGTACAAGCTGCGTTTAAAGGAGAGGTCAACACATCGATTTTCCCGAAGGGCTGGCATGTCGAGTGTGGCGGTGATGACACTTTCTTCCTCATCGAGAGCGCCGAGCAGGTGATCGGGCGCTGCAATGGTCGAGTATCCGCCGAGATCTATGGTGACCTGCCGCCCGGCGCGCTCTCCGCATACTTGACCGACGATGCTGGCGTAAAGGGTATAGCAGACATTGTGAGCTGAGTTAGCCTGGATGCAGGCGCGAGTGATCCCCAGATTTTGGCGAATCGACGCTCCTGGGACGCAGATGATCTCGGCGCCCTGTAAGGCCAAAATTCTCGGCATTTCTTGAATCCAGAAGTCCGAGCAGACACAAATGCCCAGTCGCCCGAAGGATGTATCGATCAGCAAGGGACCTTCGCCGGCTTCGACCGCCAACATCTCGGCGGAATAGCGATGGATTTTACGCGCACGGCCCATAACGTTACCGCTGTCGTCAATGAGGGCCGAGGTGTTGTAGTAATGATCGCCCTCACGCTCAACAATGGTACCGCATAGAATGTGGGTCTTGTAGCGCTTGGCAAGTTCGGCGAAGAGCGTAGTGATCCGACCAGGAATTGTGTCATCCACCACGCCTTTGAGATGCGCTCTGCCGGGAAAATACCACGGTGCGCCCATGAAGAATTCGGGCAGGCATACAAGGTCGTAGTGTTCCTCTTGACACAGACGGTCGACCAATTGGTGAATATGCTGCAAATTGGCTTCAGGATCATTCCGCCAATGAGTCTGAACCAAGGCAACGCGCGGGTGCGTAATCGGATAGGGGTTTGCCATCAGGCGCTCCTGGCATAGGTCATTGAAAGTCTATCGGCATAGTGGGGATTTTCCTCCTGTTCATGCCGCAATTGGGCCAGATCTAGGTCACCGATGAGGATAGTTTCTGTCGTACCGGCTTCGGCGATAATTTCGCTGACATTGGTATAGTCGAAACTGTAGGGCGCCAATGCCACTGGACTCCGCGCAATCATGCTATTGGCCATGTAGGTGAGGTTGGCCAGCGTATTGGCGCCACAACTGCTGGCCAGCACGACGCAACAGCAGTTCTCGGTGGCACGGGCGATAGTCATGGCACGCACGGCACGCCGAAATGGTTGGAGTAATTGCGTCGGACAAACCAGAATCTCCACCCGCTGCTCAAACAACAAGCGGGCGGCTTCAGGAAAATTGATGTCGTAGCCGAGCAGTAACCCGATTCGCCCCACATCTGTGTCAAATACGGGGCAATGATGACCGTTATCCAGAAAGTGTCGCTCCAGGGAATAAGCGTGTTGTCGACGATAAGCGCCGATCAGGGCGCCATCGGGAGCCAGAATGACCGCTGCGCTATAAACCTTGTCTGCCGCACGCTCCAACACTCCCGCGACAAGGTGAACCTGATGGAGGGCCGCCAGGGCTGACAACCAAGTCGTCGGCGGACCAGGAAGCGGTTCGGCGATCTGTCTTGCCTTCGGTAAATTGAGTCCAGTGGCAAAAGCTTCCGGTAGGCAGATCAACTGGCATCCAGATTTGGCGCAGCAAGCAACGCCATCGGCGGCCCGCTGCAGGTTGTCCAAGACATTGCCAACCTTGACTTCCAATTGCACGACCCCGATGCGGATTACGTTCGTTTCCATTTATGTCGCGTGACTGCATCCATTCATGGCAAGATTTTGCAAAACAATGTAGCGCTAAACTATTCGGCCCATTGGAGGAAAGCAATTGCATTGAATTGCAGGATGGGCGGTAAACCCGTCGATCGAAAAAATAGAAATGACGCGACATCAATCACTTGGTGCATGTAGGCGAGTCGCATGCAAGCCAACGACTCATACGACAATGCTCTATTTACCTACAAAGTTGGTCATCAGGAATGAAATGAACGCCCCTGTTATTGGACGCTCCCCTCGGTGGCGGCACAAACCAAGCGGGTGAAAAAAGACCACGCATCCGCAGTTCATTGGTTCTTCTTTGGGATGGAGTCCTCGCTCCGAGAGCATCGACCGCCAGCAGGCGAGGAGGCGATTTGGCAGTTGGCAGTTGGTTTTACAACAAAATTTTATGTGGTATTTTTGTGGTATAAAACTGAAAAACGTATAACTTATTGATTTTATTAGATATCTGGCGGAGACGGTGGGATTCGAACCCACGATGCAGGTTTTGCCCGCATGCTCCCTTAGCAGGGGAGTGCCTTCGACCTCTCGGCCACGTCTCCGTTGCAGGAAGGCGGCACTATATCGGCTTGCCGCCTGCCGGTCAATTTTACTTTCCGCTTATGCGATGCGGTCGAGATCGAACGCTCCGTGCAGCACCCGTACCGCCAGTTCGAGGTATTTCTCTTCGATGACGACAGAAATCTTGATCTCGGAGGTGGAGATCATGAGGATGTTGATACCTTCCTCAGAAAGGGTACGGAACATCTTTGCTGCCACGCCTGGATGCGAGCGCATGCCGACGCCGACGATCGAGACCTTGCACAAGGTTTTGTCGGATTCGATGCCTTGGGCATTGATCACGGTCTTGACGCGATCAAGTACGTTGATGGTTTTGTCCAGATCGCCGCGGGCTACGGTGAAGGAGAAGTCCGTCGTGCCCCCATGCCCGGAGTTCTGGATGATCATGTCGACGTCGATGTTGGCGTCGGCGACCGGGCCGAGTATCTGGTAGGCGATGCCGGGCTGGTCGGGAACGCCCTGAATGGTGATCTTGGCTTCATCGCGATTAAAAGCGATTCCAGATATGACGGGTTGTTCCATGTTCTTGTTTCCTTCAACGGTAATGAGCGTGCCCTGGCTTTCTCCTTCTTCAAAGCTGGAGAGTACGCGCAGCTTGACTTTGTATTTGCCGGCGAATTCGACCGAACGGATTTGTAACACTTTGGAGCCAAGGCTGGCCATTTCCAGCATTTCTTCAAAGGTGATGGCGTCCATCTTGCGCGCTTCGGGAACGATGCGCGGGTCGGTGGTGTAGATGCCATCGACGTCGGTGTAGATCTGGCATTCGTCGGCCTCGAGCGCGGCGGCGAGCGCCACGCCGGTGGTGTCGGAACCTCCGCGGCCAAGGGTAGTGATGTTGCCGTCGGCATCGACCCCTTGAAATCCGGCCACGATGACGACTTTGCCTTCGGACAGGTCGCGACGGATAGGAGCATCGTCGATGCTGAGGATGCGCGCCTTGGTGTAGGCATCGTCGGTCAGGATTTTCACCTGACCGCCGGTGTAGCTTTTCGCGGGAATACCCGCCGCAATCAGCGCCATGGCGAGCAGGCCGACAGTGACTTGCTCGCCGGTGGACACCATCATGTCCAGCTCACGCGGATCGGGGTTGGGTGTCAGTTCCTTGGCCAGCGCAATCAGCCGGTTGGTTTCGCCACTCATCGCGGAGACGACGATGACGAGCTGATGCCCCTGCGCATGAAACCTTGCGACTCGCCTGGCGACATTCTTGATGCGATCCGGGCTGCCTACCGAGGTGCCGCCGTATTTCTGAACGATCAGTGCCATATTGGTGTTTATGAAAAAGAAGTAACTGGCGCGCCCGGCGCGATTCGAACGCACGACCCCTGCCTTCGGAGGGCAGTACTCTATCCAGCTGAGCTACGGGCGCGGGGCTGTCGGCGATGACCGACAAGGGGCGAAAGAATAACCCGTTTTTCAGGGCGATGGAAGCGCCCGCACTCTAAATAGACCTGCCGGACACGTCAGTTTTCCCTGTTTGTCACACTTTTGTCACACTGCTGTCACAAAATAGGACAGTAACATGGCAACAATTCGGCAACGAGGATGTCAATGGCAATGCATTGTTAGGCGTAAAGGGTATCCCAATGTCACGCAAACTTTTGTAACAAAGAAGGATGCGGAGAGGTGGGCAAGGCAACAAGAGCATCTCATCGACGAAGGGCGATGGATAGACCGCTCAGAGGCAGAGCGGACAACACTCGGAGAACTGCTAGACCGCTACGCCAAGGAAGTAACCCCGACCAAGCGCGGTAAGGATTCGGAGTTATTACGCATCAACGCCTTCAAGCGGCACACACTAGCAAAGTATTCAGTAGCAGCAATAACGCCCAAACTCATAGCCCAATGGCGGGACGAGCGTTTGAAGGAAGTCGCCGGGAGTACCGTAGCAAGACAGCTCAATCTGTTAGGCCATGTGTTCTCTGTGGCGATACGGGAATGGTCTTTCAATCTGCATAACAATCCCGTGTCCATGATTCGGAAGCCAGCCGGAAACCCGCCAAGGGACAGGATACTGACAGACGAGCAACGAGCCGCCTTAGTAGCAGCATGCGGCCAATGCCGTAACCCTTGGGTAAAACCTGCTGTGATCTTCGCGCTTGAGACAGCAGCCCGCCGGGGTGAAATCCTTGGTCTGGCTTGGGGCGATGTCGACCTACAAAGAGCCGTGGCAAAAGTAAGCGGTAAGACCGGCTCACGTAAGATTCCCTTATCTCCTGCCTGTTTATCCATGCTCCGGGCGCTTCCCCGCAGTCTGGATGGTCGCGTATTCCCGGTCACTGATAGAGCATTGCAACAGGCATATGGGCATGCTGTTGGTAGAGCCGGAATTATCGACTTCACTTTCCACGACCTAAGACATGATGCCCTGACCCGATTAGCCAAACTAGGATTGAACATTCTGGAACTCAGGGCCATCTCAGGGCATACAACAGCCAATATGCTGCAAAGGTATGTCTCTATTGATGCCTATAGTCTCGCTGAGAAAATCGCTAACTCGGCGTGACACAGGAGTAGTAATAGTACTCAGAAGCATGGCGGGGGCGTGTTGTTACAATGCGCCTCCCCAAAGATAGACGGAAGGATACTTAAAGTGTTGTTGAGGAATGTTGTAATCACAGGCATATTGTCTATAGCAAGTACTACTGTGTCAGCTCATATTACGGAGCTATCGGGGGGTAATGTGGTAGTGGCGGGGTTGTTCATTAATATTGAGTGCCCAACGTCTGAATTAAAGACTGGCTGCAAAACAAAGCTCACAGGACACTATTTCCATTATGGAACAGGCTTATGCTTCACCAGTAACACACCTTACTGCGGGTCATCCTGTGGTGGAATATTGGTGAAGCCTGTAGGCGGTGGGCTTTATTTCTACACAGACAAAACAGGGAAGGTATCGGCAACGGTTATCAAGGCAGAGGCTACCCTTATACATTGCCCACAGTGACACTCATGGGAGTCCCAAAGAAAATCATCACAAAAATATGAGAGGGTATCGGATAAGTAATCAGCGCGAATTCCCCCCATACCCCTCACTCCCTTCTCATGATCCCCGACTTGCCGCCCGATTCGATATACCCCGAATGGATGGTAACAGTATCAGGCATAGCGTACCCGCTAGCAGGCTGATGCAAAATCAGCCGATATCACGTCGGTCGTGGTGTTCTGTTTGATCATCAGGCTGAGTTCGTTGTGAGAAGAGGATTTTCGATCCTATTGGCATCGCCGAGGTCACCTGCAAGCGGCACCGCAAGGGTTTTTTCATCGCCCCGGTTCATGGCTTGGCCGCCGAATAGCTTAATCTCGCGATTCTGAGCAGGTTGTATGCGGCCCCAGAAATAAAGGCCGCCATCTGCGTCTTGGCTTGCCCAATGAATCGCGTTTTGCGCAACCCTCCCACGGTCTTGAGCCAACCGAAGATTTCTTCGACCCGCTTTCGTTTGCGCTGGCTGATACGGTAGCCCTCGGTACTGGTCGTGCGTGCATCGAGCCCAGGCGTGCGCCGATTATCGATGCGGGCGATATGCGGATGAATCTGCTGCTGACGCAGGTGTGCAACGAAATCCTTGACGTGATAGCCCTTGTCTGCGCCCAGCGTCTTGGGGCGAATGTGACGCTGGCGTGCTCGGCTGAGCAGGCTGCGTGCGGCGCGGTGTTCGGCTTCGGTCGAAGCACTCACGAGGATGTCCACACACAACCCGTTGCGGTTCTCCATGAGCACATGCCCGCCATAGCTCAGTTTGGCTGGCTGACCGTTGCCCTTTCTCATGAGCCGCGAATCCGGGTCGGTTGTGCTCTGATGCGTGGCATTGGAGCGCTTCTCGCCCCGGAAGTCGGCCATGCCGGTGCCATCGTCCCCATCTTTGGGCGGCCCCCCCTCTTTGCGCCTGAAGCTCTTGAACGATGCCCAAGCCTCAATGAGCGTGCCGTCGACCGTGAAGTGATCGCAGGACAACAGTTTGTCCCGGCGCGCCAAGCTCACCACCTCGTCAAAGAATCGACGGGCGATGTCGGTGCTTACCAGACGCTCACGCAGGCGGCTGAAGTTGGACTGATCCAGACCCGTGCTTTCCAGGTCCATGTCGAGAAACCAGCGAAACAGGATGTTGTAGTTCAGTTGCTCGCAAAACTGCCGATCCGAGCGAATCGAGTACAGCGCTATCAGCAGTTGCCCTTTGAGCAGCCGTTCAGGGGCAATCGAGGGGCGTCCTTGGCTCGAGTACACGGCGTCGAGTTCCAGCGAAATCGCTTTCAGTGCCCGATCAGCCAGTTTCTTCACCTTGCGTAGCGGGTGATCAGTCGGTACGCGCGACTCGGCGCTGAAGTAATGAAACATCGAAGATTGGGGGGCAAGTTGGCCGCGCATCGCTGTCAGAACAAGATGTGTAGGAACCTTATTATGATATATCAATTTTTGATTTCGCTCACTGAGTTTTGCATCAGCCTGCTAGGGTTGCTCCTAGCGTCCCTCACGGCCTTCTGATGTTCCCGTAAGGCATCGGCCTTAGCCTGTTCCATCTGTGCCCGTGCGGCGCTGTCTGCCGCCTTGGCGAACTCGTTAGCTAGGTGCAGCTTGGCATCCGCTACGGATACCTTCCTACGCAGTTGATACGAAACCTTCCGCTGAATGTCTCCCGGGCTGAGTAAGTCCCCGGCGTAGCGCCCCGACTCACGCCAATAGACATGCCAATCCATCGGGCTTTCGCCTTCGATGATCTCGTCCCCGATCTCTGCTGAATCGTATGGTTTTCTCATGTGTTCAATCCTTCTGTAGAGTCTTATAATATCAATTGGTTATGTGTTTATTTATGGTAACAGCAAGAGTCATGGAAGAATTCAGCATGCATTGCTAACTCTTCGATGATCCCCGCTTGTAGATGAATCCGCACGAAGCCAGCCAGGGTATGAAATCAGCCCGTGGTCTAAGCCCTAAAATCTTGGCCGCGTCTGTAAGCGTGTGTTCATCACCACCGGCTGAAATCCTGTGTAACGCCTTAACCTGCGGCTCCATCTCCTCAATCTTCGCCTGTTGCTCTACGGTTTTCGCTTCAAGTGCAATGCGTGCCTCTAGTTGTTCGAGTAGTAACCCGTGAAGAACTTTCGGGTCTGAGAGGTTCTGAACAATATACTGTTTCGATACCTCTTCTTCCAACTGCTGCCAGCGATCAACAATCCGCGCCGTGAATTCAGGACACAGTTGTGCAACTACAATGAAGCTGTCCCGTTTGACTAGGTGGTATTCTTGAACATACTGTGTAAGCCCTAAGTCATTGATTTTTTCAGCTTCCACCATTGGTGGTTGTTGGATAACCCCGCGCTCTACGAGACGAAGAATAGTTCTCTTCACGCTGTCGTGACGCGACCCGACTACCTCAGCAATCTCCCGGCTGCTCATAGTTAGCGGTGCTTCCTTCCGCCCCGTAATGGTTCCTGCTGCTGTGATAATCTCGTTCACGTATGTTCCCCTTTAGAACTCAATTTGGTTCTCACCAAATGCCTTGTTGAATTGCTCGTTCCCTTCGACCTCCGATAGAAGCCCTGTGTCCCTATCGTATTGAAGGGTGAATGTCTTGCCTGTTGCTACGCAGTAACCATCCCTAAGACTCCATTACAGACTCGCCAAGGCGTTATCTCAGCGTGAGGAAGGGGTGGATATACCTACGCCCTCAGAATCACCTCTGAGGGCTTCTAATCGAGTCCTGTGATGGTCATCCCTGGTGGAGACTTCCTGCTGAGGATTACCCTGCTGTATCCTTCCTCATTGTTGTCATGACTTACATGGGCATCCTTAGGGGCCTTACTATAGGATAACTGTGAGTGTCCCTAAAGGTTTATAGCCATGGTGTAAGCAAGGGTGTAGATCATAGGCAGTAGATCAAGGTATTCATCATTAGTGTGTTACTTACTAGGATGGACAATGGTGACAAAGCTAACGATAAACCAGTGAGACTCCAAAGAAACCACGGCCATGTGTTCCGGTAGTCTTACCGGATTACTGGGGGATTCCTCTTTGCGTCTCACTGGCTGCCCTTGCTTCCTCTAGGCGTTAGGCAGTGGAATATCAACAGCAGTGGAAACTACAATGCTAATCATCCTCTATGGACACAGGAATATGGATGTCCATGGACTCCTTAAAGGTAGCTTCCATAATGTCCCTTACCTGCGTACTGTAAGACTCTTCAACAACGATAGCATCGTGGATAGGAAGCCCTAGAATATTGCATTCCATGAGCGTGTCCAACACTGAGAGAAGGATTTCACTTTCCATGAACATAGCCTGTAGCCCTTGCCCTGAGAAGAACATATGAGCTATCGGGCTATGGGCCTTGAGAATGGCATCAACAACAGAGCCAACTTTAGTGCCCTTGGGGAATAGGTCTTTAGTTTCTCTAGGAAACTTCTCAGGGCGCTTACTGGCGTAGCACATTGCATTGAATACTTTCTTGATGCCGTCTCTCTCTTTAGAGGTAAAGCCGGGGACTTCATAGGCATCATCAAAGCGTATCGTAACATTTGCCATTCCATACATGATCCTAGGCCCTATCTGCCCATAGTCGATGGTCTTTACAGGGCTTCCATTGATCCGTATGCGCTTCCTTTCATGCTTCTTCAACCCCTGCCAGAATCCACCAAACAGCCTTCCCCCATGCCGGAATGATCCATTGTTGAAGATACGCAACAGCCTACGCATATGGACAGGGACAACACCCTTTTCACTAAGACCATTAAAGGCTATATCAGCATGGACAAGGTTATCGTGTATCCGCCGTACTCGCTCACGGTGTTGGATAGTCTCTACAGTATCAGGATACTCTATCCTCTTTGGGCTGCCCCAGTGATCTACGCGGGCACTCTTCAGGATAATCACTTGCCCCTCGCCCTGGTCGCATAGGTCGTTTATCGTTAGGCCATAGTTGTCTATGCGCTCTATCAGCGTTTCACTTGCCCGGATAGTCGTTTGCCTGCGTTTCGCGGGATTAGAAGACTTCGTACCATTGATGTAGTCGATTAGACCAAGTGCCGCAAGCGTCTTTATCAGCTTGGGCAGTGTCTTTCCCATTACTGGCGCTGAATAAATGCTCTTAGCTGTCTTCGATTGCGAAACATGAATCCAGCCCTCATTATCTTCTTCTGCCTCTTCTTCTGTCTGGCTCAGATAGCGGTGAATGAGGTTAGCGGTCATGCACTCAACTTGGCGGATAAAAGTTTCTTGGTCTTTGTCCTTCCTTGCCCTTGTCCGTTTCTCGGTCTTTTCTACGGTTTCCCGTAGTTCAGTAGCAAAGCCAGTTCCAAGCGATGTATAAGGCATGAGGATAGTTTTAAATGCCCTGTCCCTCTTTGAATCTTCTTCGGCTTCGCCTGTCAATGCTGCGCATGCCTTTAAGAATTCAGAGTCTGAGAACCCTGCTTTAGCTTCTTTGAGTCTTTTTGCCATGTGCTTCACTTTCTGCATTAAATTGCTGATGGTCGCTAAGGATGATTGCCAATGCCTGATTATTATTCAAGCTGACCCCATGCCTTGCAAGGTAGTCACGCTGGAAC
>Ga0209628_10004329_pt1 | contig 10233 bp, 6 predicted proteins | sample TergutCu122P4_FD_187285 | JGI IMG/M metagenome (GOLD analysis project Ga0209628, IMG submission 187285) | Cubitermes ugandensis P4 segment gut microbial communities from Kakamega Forest, Kenya - Cu122 P4 (SPAdes) (version 2) | ecosystem: Host-associated > Arthropoda: Insects > Digestive system >... | reverse complement strand
TTGTCCCGATGCGAGAACCTTTTTAAAATCTTTAAGACGGTCGGGATATTTATATAAATAATATTCAGCGAAACGGGCGGCTTCCACTACAAAATAAAAAGATTTGTCGGAAAGCGCACGATTTATAGCATCGTTAACAATTTCCGCGCCCATCTCAAGGCACTCCGCCTGAGCCGCCATCCAGTATAAATCAAGATGTGACGCATGAGAAACTAATATAAGTGGTTTTGCTTGTTGTGCTTGTGCCAAACTTAGATTATTCTTTATAGCTGTCAATTCTTCGGCAAAAAGAGGGGAAAACCCCAAACCTGCGGCCAACATTCCGCTATCTTTTAAAAATTTTCTTCTTGTACTCATTATGTTAATTATTTAAATATCCTTAATTCCGCAACCGACAACCTCATATTTCGTTGTTAATAAAAATATAGGATTAGGCGCTTAGGTCGCTGTTTGCAATTCTCTCATTACAAACATGTTGAGACTGTTGAAAATTTTATATGGATAGGCAAATTGATAATTGTCCCCATATTTAAATCCATGATGAATCATACTATTGCATTAATCAGCTAATTACAAAAATATTCACAGCGACTTAAACGCCTAATCCTATAAAAATATTACCAAACGCTTTGCTGAGTGAAAAATTTCCAGTATCTTTACGGTGTCAAACTAACAAAGAACAACATGAAACCTTTCGCGACAAAAGTAGTAAAGTTTTCTCAGAACATCACTCAATTTGGAGGTATTTCTTACATAAATCAAGAGTTTTATGCTCCCCATATTTGTACAAATCCCGTCTTACCCGAAGACGAATCGGGACATGCTGTTCGTGTGTTGAGGTTGACAGAGGGGGATGATATTCACGTGACGGACGGAAAAGGTTTTTTTTATCACGCACGCATAACAAACGCCCATCCCAAACATTGCGAAATACAGATCATTTCATCCCAACAACAACCCCCTCTTTGGCTATGTCAAATCCATATTGCCATCGCGCCGCCAAAGAATATCGACCGCATGGAGTGGTTTGTCGAAAAAGCCACAGAGATAGGGATTGATGCGATTACGTGCCTGAATTGCCATTTTTCAGAACGACGCGAAATCAAAACCGCCCGTTTAGAAAAAATCATGATTAGCGCCATGAAGCAATCGCAAAAAGCCAGATTGCCTCAATTGGCCGAAATGACAGATTTTCAAGATTTTATTCACAAACCTTTTGACGGGTCAAAATTTATCGCCCATTGCGAAGAAGGCGAAAAGCCAACACTCAATCAAATCTACCAACGTGGCAAAAACGCCCTTATCCTGATAGGCCCCGAAGGCGATTTCAGCCCGAAAGAAATTTCACACGCCATCGAACAAGGCTTTCAACCGGTTTCATTAGGAGACAGCCGCCTGCGCACCGAAACCGCCGCCTTGGTGGCTTGCCACACCATCCATCTGGCCAATCAGTCGGAAAAATTTTAAAAACAGCTTGTGAAATTATGATTATTTTGATTATTATTCAAAATAATCATGTATATTTGCCCTAAATTCAAAATGAACTATGCCGATATTTTCGTTTTATAACATGCGTAAGCCGCGTCAGTATTCCCACAAACCAATCTATTGGGATCCTGATAAAGAAGAATTACAGGAGCGAATTCGCAAGGTGGAAATTGAGATGGGAGTACGTGAGGTGCCTTTGGAAGAATATAAACCCCAGATTCGGGGGACTTTCATCGAAGGGACGACTCATCTGAAAAGAAGCAAAGCCCGAGGCGATGATATCCGTTCGCGCGAATCGAAGAGTATGCGATTGATCCTTTGGCTGGTATTGCTGGGAGCTGCTTTCTGGTTCTTTTTCCTGAAGTAATGAGTGATATAATTCATTTATTGCCCGATCATATTGCGAATCAGATTGCGGCAGGCGAGGTGATTCAGCGTCCGGCTTCGGTCGTCAAAGAACTGATGGAGAATGCAGTCGACGCCGAAGCGCGGCGAATTATTGTCCATGTTAAAGATGCTGGCCGCACATTGATTCAGGTGATCGACGACGGGAAAGGAATGTCGGAGACCGACGCCCGGATGGCGTTTGAGCGGCATGCCACGTCGAAAATTACCGCTGCACAGGATCTGTATGCTTTGCGTACGATGGGTTTCAGGGGCGAAGCGCTCGCATCAATTGCTGCTGTGGCGCAGGTCGAACTGCGGACACGGCTCAAAGGCGCCGGATGCGGAACAAAATTATCGATTTCCGGTTCGATGCTCGATGAAATTCAGTTGGATGCATGCAACGAGGGAAGTACGTTTTCGGTCAAAAATCTGTTTTACAACGTCCCAGCCCGCCGTAAATTCCTCAAATCCAACGATGCCGAATTTCGTAATATCCTGTCCGAATTCGAACGTATTGTGTTAGTCAACCCCCATATCGAATTTATTCTTTTTCATAACGATACAGAAGTATTGAATCTGCCCGTTTCGCCCTTGCGTCAGCGGATTATCAACGTCTTCGGGAAAAAACTCAACGAGTCGCTGCTTTCGTTCGATGTGACTACATCGTTAATCCAAATCAATGGCTTTATCGGGTCGTTAAAATCAATCAAACGCCGTGGTTCGCTGAATTATTTCTTTGTGAATGGTCGATATATGCGGCATCCATATTTTCACAAGGCCGTGACAGCGGCCTACGAACCATTGGTACAGACCGGCGATATCCCTGATTATTTTCTGTATATGACCGTCGACCCGTCGGCCATCGATGTAAACATCCACCCTACAAAGACAGAAATCAAATTCGAAAACGAAACACCCGTCTGGCAGATTATTTCGTCGACCGTTCGTGAAACATTGGGAAAGTCGAATGCCATCCCAACAATCGACTTCGAAACCGAAGGCTCCATCGAAATACCTGTATATCATCCGGATACAAAAAAGGACACACATATCCCGAAAGTACAGCTAAATCCCGATTACAACCCCTTCCATCTTCCTGACGGCCATCCCCCTTTCATGGAACAGAGTCGGGAACAGCTATACAAAGATTTTGAAAATGACGCCTGTAGCAACGCAAAATCTTTCACCCCAATACCCGCCAATGCGAACGAAAACAAATTCACCCCTACCCCCCTCAACCCTCAACTCTCAACTCTCAACTCTCCACTCTCAATCCCCTGTTTTCAATACAAAAACCGTTACATCATCACCTCCCTGAAATCGGGTTTGGTATTGATCGACCAACACCGCGCGCATGTCCGCATCCTGTACGAACAGTATATTTCGAATATCAAACTGCAAAAAAGCGCTTCGCAGCAGGTTCTATTTCCAGAAATCGTTGAATTCACCCCTTCTGAAGCCACGTTGATACCATCGCTGATGGATGAAATCGGGTGGTTGGGATTTGATTTAAGCCCGATGGGGGCGAATAGTTATGCAATCAATGGTGTACCGGCCGGAGTACGCGATTGTAATCCGGCGAAGTTGATCAAAGAGATTATTCAAGAGGTAATGGAACGCACGGATTACAAATCCGCGCGAGCAAGTTCGGAAGAACGCACAGATTGCAAATCCGCGCGAGCAGAATGGGCAGACTCCAAACAAGTCGAAATTTTGGCTTTGTCTTTAGCCGAATCTGCCGCCATCCGCGTCGGCAAATCGTTGTCTATCGAAGAAATGGAATCCATCACAGCCGCTTTGTTCTCGCTGGAATCCAACAACCTAACCCCCGACGGCAAGCCAATCATGTCGCTCATCACCGACAATGAAATAAACAAACGGTTTGGGTAAATATTGTTTTTTTTGAAAAAATACCATTTTTTTTAGGGTTTTTATATCTTTGCCGGTCATACATATACAAATCAATTATTATTCATTTTTAAAACGAAAGAATTATGAGAACATTAAGTTTTATTATTTGCTCAATTTTTTTCTGTGCTGTTGGCTGGGCACAACATGGGGATTCCCAAACCAGGGCGATTACGCTGAAGGTATTAGACAAAAAAGAACGTCCTGTTCGGAATATTTTGGTGCAATCTGTCAATACAGGTAAAGCAGGCTTTACCGATAGAGCTGGCGTATTTGTTTTCGAGGATATGACCGACGACGACAAAATAGCGATTATGATGAAAAATAACGGTCAGATAGTTATTCCTGTGAGAGATATGGATTTCATTGCAGTCAAGACAGTTTCGTCTAAACTTTATTCGTACGAACAAAATGGGGAAATCATGACTGCTAAAATTGAACGCCCTTTATCTGCAGATGAAAATACGATTCTCGATGTGCAGGCTATGTTGAAGATAAGGTCATACAGTTCACTGATCGAATTACTTAGAGGGAACGTAGCCGGAGTAACTATTATGCCCGAAACGAATATTTCGGCAAGTGGCGGTAACGGAATGACGATTGGCAGAGGGCCTACGTCGATTAGTTCAGGCAACCAACCGTTAGTCGTATTAAATGGAGTTCCTTTAGGCTCGATCAATGAAGCGAATTCCATGGTAAATGTTCATAGCATCAAAACGATTGAAATCAATAAAAATGGTGCAGGGTATGGTGTCAGGGGCGCAAATGGTATCATAGCAATAAGAACCCAATAATCGAAACCATACAAAGACAGAAATTGAAGAAGTCAGGAAAGTATCCAAAAGAACTTTCCTGACTTCTTTTTTAATCTCTCCCCAATCCCCCCTCTCTTTTGGAGAGAGGGAGGGGGTGAGAGTCTTACTTGTAATCCGGATCTTGCTCCAAGACGCCCTGTTGAATATCTAACTGAGCTTGCGGTACAGGCCAGTATCTACGTTTTGCATTGTATTGCTTTCCTTTCATGAAATCCCTGAATTTGGAGTCATGTGCAATAAAATCAGTCAGTACCTTTACGTCATAACTTCCATCAGCTTGCCCCCAGCGGCGCAAGTCGAAGAAACGTTGCCCTTCGGTAGCAAACTCAAGGCGAATTTCCAATCTGACAGCTTCGCGTGCATTTTCTTTCGATGAGAATGCAGCATGGCCTGCCGGATATGGCTCTGTCTTGTAGTTAGCGGCAGGTTTGGTCCAATCAATATCCGCAGCCGGAACGACGCCTGATGATGCAATGGTGGTTGCAGAAACAAATCCCATAACCGGCGTACTTGTTTTCACGCGGCTACGAATTTGATTCACCAATTCACGCGCCTTATCGAGTTCGCCATCCTCCACAGCCACTTCAGCCCTCCAAAGAAGCACATGGGCTAAGCGATAATACCTGAAATTCCTGTCGTTACGAAATCCGGAACCTGCTTGGCGCGAACGTGTTGCTTCGAAATGCATGTATTTCTTGGTCATATACGGGCCGCCATTTGCATGGTTTCTGATCCAGGATGCACCCGGGAAAATTCCCCATCCGAGGAAGTCGACGCCGCGGCGGGCAACCGTCCAGTCTAAACGCAAATCAAGTAATTGGTCGGTTGGCGTAAACGGAGTACTTGCCGAAACCATCATATCATTTTTCACCACAGCCCTTTCCGCCGGATTTAATATGGGTAATCCGTCTGCTGTCACCTGAAACGCTTCAACAAGGTTTTGCGAAGGTTGATAGAATCCCCAACCTACGGCAGCCGGCCCGGTGGGTTGAATCATACATGCGCCCGATAAGTTCATGGCAGCATTACCGGTTGCAGAAGTCGTACATTGAAGTTCAAAAATAGACTCTGCATTGTTTTCGGTACGTTCATCGTAGTTATCAAAATAATTATCGACCAATTTAAATTTTCCGCTACTGATAATTTGATCCAATAGCGGTTTTGCCTGGCTTAATTTATTTTGATACATAAACGCCTGCGCTTTCATCGTTATAGCCGCATATTTGGTGGCGCGACCTGGGAAACCGGGAAACGTTTCGGGCAAATTAGCAATGGCAAAGTCTAAATCGGCTTCCATATCAGCCCATCCCGCATCCTTATTAGGTATTTCAGAGGCTATTTTACCACCCTGCTCGTCAACGGTTTTGATATAAGGGATATTTTTAAATACCCTGTTTAACGAGAAATGATACCAAGCCCTCAAGAATTTGGCTTCGGCTTCAATTTGTTTAGCACGATCAGCAGACATCGGTTTTGTGCCAGCTTGAACAATTTTTAAAAATTCTAACGTGGCGTTGCTACGTGCAACTCCTTCATAACACCATTGCCATCTGGCAGCCATATAGGGGTTGTCGGGAAGTGCGGCATATTGTTCGACCTGATTAAACTGTGTCTGGTCGCCTTCTTCCGAACCTTTATAACAATCGTCCGATGCACCGCTGGCATATACCCAGTCGCTTCCCATGGCAGAGCCGAATATATCGCCTCCAATCATTGTACGATAAGCGCCGGTCAAAATTCCTTCTACGCCTTGTGCAGTTTCCAATGTTGGACCTGCAAGCGAAGCAGGAGGCGCTTGTGTCAGGAAGTCTTCACCACATGAAGAAATCAGTGTTATGCTTCCGGAAATTAATACAATCTGTATTAAAGAAATTAATTTATTCATATTCATTATAATATTAATGTTTCTAATTATAATCCAATGTTAAGTCCAAACAATACCTGTCGTGGTGTTGGCCACTGGCCTCTATCTATACCAAAAATCGCACCATTGTCTCTGCCATCACTACGAGCAATTTCAGGATCCAAACCCGAATATTTGGAAATCGTAAACAAATTGGTGACTTGAAAATAAATACGCAATGATCTGACTGAAGGGACGTTAACTATTTTGCCCAAATCATATCCGATTTGCAGGTTACGCAACCGCAGATACGAAGCGTCTTCCAAAAATTCTGTAGAAGGCGACTGAACAACGGTATTGCGGTCGATCATCGGCAACTTGGCTTTTGTATTATCCTTCAAATAGGGGCTTCCCCATGAATTGTACAAATAATCGTATCCACGTCCGCCGTCGAACTGGTAGAAATCCAACCACCTCTTCACATAATTCATCAGTTTATTGCCATAACTACCGTAGAATTGTCCGTTGATATCAAAGCCTTTGTATTCGACATTGAAATTAATACCGCCTGTAAATTTGGGATGAGGCGAACCGATAAAGCTACGGTCGTCGGCATTGATCAACCCGTCTTTATTCATATCTTTGAATTTATAGTGTCCTGGAACATTATACGTGGGTTGGCCAAAGAATTTAGGATGTGCATCGGCTTCAGCTTGTGTCTGGAAAATACCTTCCACAGTATATCCGTAAAACTCAGGGAATGCATGGCCTTTCATGCTTCGGGTATAAACCTGTTCGCGTTGTGCACCGCCATCCAAGAATTCTTTGTCGTTACCTGTCAGTGTAACAACCTCATTTTTATATTGGGATATATTAAGGCTTACCTGATAATTTAATTCACGGTTTAATGCCGTTCCCCTGTAACCAAAATCTAATTCGAAACCGGTGTTTAACATTTCACCTACATTCACCGACGGAGCCGATGCACTTCCCATTACGCGAGGAACTGCTCTCGGGTAAAGCATATCAGACGTACGGCGCTGATATACATCAAACGAAAGAGAAAAACCATTTAAAAACGCTGCGTCAATGGCAATATTGGCTGTTTTCATAGTTTCCCATTTTACATTCGTATTACCCAGGCGGTTTTGTCTGAATCCCAACGTACCGGCAGAGCCGTTAGCGCCGTTTATTGCATAAAACGATCCTGAATCATCATTTTGGTTAAAGTTGTATACGGTATAACTATTGTAATCATCCATCGAGTCGTTTCCTGCTAATCCATACCCTCCACGCAGTTTCAGATTATTCAACCAGCTGCGTGTAGATGCCATGAAACTTTCTCTTGAGATCACCCATCCCAACGAAACAGCTGGGAAAACACCGTACCGGTTGCCGGCGGCGAAACGCGATGAACCGTCGCGCCTGACTACAGCTTCGACCATATATTTGTTGTCGAACACATAATTAAGCCTTGTAAAAATAGAGAATAGCGTCCATGCGTTTTTTGAGCTACCGTTTTGTTGACCGTCGATACCGCTACTTAACTCTATGTAGTTAGGATCTTTTGATACATAGTTATACCTTTGAGCGGTCATTTCATAATACTGATTTTCAATGGCTTCCGAACCAACCAAAAATGTTAAATCATTTACGCCAAAAGATTTCCGGTATTCAGCCGTATTACTCCAAACCCAACGCCTTGTTTTATTAAAAGTCATTAAACAATAATCGTCAGTTCCTCTTTCGGCATGTGATTTATTTACATAGTTGATATCTTTCCTAAAATACGTGTTGTAATTCATACCGAAATTGGATCGAATCGTCAAGCCTTGGAACGGTTTTAGCGCAATAAATGCAGAGCCGCTCAGATTCATACGTTCGTTGTTGTCATACTGGTTGAGGTCGAGCACTGCCAACGGGTTTTGCGCATTTCCTGTTTGACCTCCGACCCTTGTACCAGCATAATTACCCATGATATCATACATGGGAATGATGGGTTGATTACGGTATGCCCACGAAATAGCCGAGTCTTCTTGGTTATTAGCAAGTGCACCGTATTGATTGGAGTAGGAACCACTCATGTTTTGGCCTATCTGCAACCAACTGGTTATATCCGATGTAATACTTGAGCGGAAATTCCAACGGTCATAACCGGTGAATTTCAGCTGACCTTCCTGGTTCAAATAACCCAGCGTAAAAGCATACGTTGTATTGTCGCCACCTCCGTTTAGATTGATATCATATTGCTGATAGACTGCCACTTGCGAGATCTCTTTGACCCAATCTGTTCCTACTTTGTTTGCGCGGGTAATCAGATAAGTATCATTCCCGTCTTCTTTGGCTGTTAAGTAGTCGTACAGTTTGGGATCTGCTCGCGGATCTCCTTCCATTGCGCCGTTCGGGAAGATATAATCCGGAATGGTCGGCGTTGGCCCACTACCATATTGCGGATGCACGTAGTTTGTTCTGCCCATGTTTTTAGCCTCCAACCATAACGCTTCGCCGTATTCCTTCGTGTTCAGCATCCGGTAGTTGTTGATATTACGCGTATTTCCCGCCCTGATATTGACCGATAAACTTGTCCGTTGATTCTTTTTTCCTCCTTTTGTTGTAACCAGGATAACACCATTCGCAGCACGCGTACCGTAAATAGCCTGGGCGGCGGCATCTTTCAAGACCGTAATGGTTTCGATATCATTGGGGTTCACATTGCCTCCGGGTATCCCGTCGACCACCCACAACGGGTTGGCGCTATTAATTGTACCTACCCCGCGAACAAAAACGTTTGGAGAGTTACCGGGCGTATTATTCCCCATTACAGACACACCGGGAACGTTTCTAAGTACTTCGCTCGTCGTAACGGCTGCCAATCGTTGAATTTCTTCAGCCTTTACAGTTGAAATAGAGCCGGTCATTTCGCCCGCTTTCCTTGTTCCGTATCCGACAACAATCAGTTCTTCCAAACCTTGCGAATCTTCCCTCAATCGCACATTGATTGAACGCTGATTGCCTACCGTAATTTCCTGTGTCGTATAACCGATATAGGAAAATACTAAAACGGCATTAGCCGGCACTTGGGAAACTGAAAACTTACCGTCAATATCGGTAATACCTCCAATCGTGGTACCTTTCACGGAAACGTTGACGCCGATAAGCGGGTCGCCTGTTTGATCCAAGACAGTACCAGTCACTGTGCCTGTTTGGGCAAAAGCCACAGAGGCACATAATAGCAACAGAAAAGTCATAAAAGTTGTCAGGCTTTTCTGCATCATTTGTTTGTTAATAAAAATTTTTCTCATACATTTATTTTAAGTTAAAGAAATAATAATTGTTTTTCTAATGAAAAATGGGGTAACGTCCCATGACACGTTTGTAGGAATTGAATCAAATCTATTTACTCATAGGCACATAACTATTTAAAAAAGTTCAACATCTTTTCTATTTTTTCATTTCCACTTGAAGTCGTTCGCAATCCATTAAAATTTCGGCGTAAAATTACACATTTTTTAAATACACCCAACTTTTTTTAACATAAATCAGCGACAAAAATACAACTTTTTTTAATTACGCAAACATTATCAGGGATTTTTAACTGATTTTTCGTATTTTTGTGGTCTGAAAATCAAAATATAAACGCTATGAAAGTCTTTTTTATGCCCTCTCACGCACGGTTTCACAACCCTAACAGGGTTTCAAACCCTGTTAGGGTTAACATACTCACACGGATTTGCAGTTTCTTCTTCTTTCTCTCGTGCATCACTCCTTCTGACCCGCCCGCCCCAATCCTCC
>Ga0209628_10004328_pt1 | contig 10235 bp, 6 predicted proteins | sample TergutCu122P4_FD_187285 | JGI IMG/M metagenome (GOLD analysis project Ga0209628, IMG submission 187285) | Cubitermes ugandensis P4 segment gut microbial communities from Kakamega Forest, Kenya - Cu122 P4 (SPAdes) (version 2) | ecosystem: Host-associated > Arthropoda: Insects > Digestive system >... | reverse complement strand
TCAGAACCTAAAATTAACCCAGTTGTAAAGAAAACTCAAAATTACATAAATAAACTGGATATATGTTCGGCGAACAGAGACAGCCCAAAACGATTCATTATGAATTATGAACCGTGTGGGAAACGAGAAGCCAAAGTCGACCCCTCGAAGACCCCTAGACTGATGGGACCGGAAGAGGTCACGAAGCTTAAAAAAAGTTGATGATGATGACGATGATGTTAATTATATGAATCCTGTACCCAAGAGGAGACGGTATAGTTCAGATACTGTATTGTCCAGGCTACGGATTGCGCGGGCGAGAAATTGTGGTTGAATTAGGGGTAGAAACAAACTACATCGCCCTAATATCGAGACTGAATTTGAAGCCAACTCGATCTCGTATGGAATTTGCACCAGAATCTGTTTAACGACGCTCGGATTGATATCGCATACATAACACCTACGTCATTCATGGCAACAAAGGCGAACAACAAATCAATAAAATAACCATCCCCTGTAATGTGACGTCATACGGTCTTGTAGATATGTGTCCAACTTTTCAGTGGTAAGTCTTCAAATTATTAACGTGGAGGCTTTAGAGCGAAGGGCCCAGGCGCATTCGTGCAACCATTATTGCAGTGGAAAAGCAATAAGAGTTATATCTTCTGAGAATGTGTCTGTAGCGTTGTGTGTCTACCATGCAATGCGCATGCGCCATATTGTCATCAGTCTTTTCCACATTATCTCATACACGGCACTTTGTCGGAAAAAAAAAGTTATTGAATATAAAATGTGTTTTTTTATTTTCTCTACAACTTGTGTCTGAAACACTTCTCATTCTAAGAAGAACTGAGCGCGATGTTATGAAAAGTATATTGGTCTTCATGTGAAGTAACCATTCTTCTTGTCAGATTTTACTGAAACTTGAATTTTCTCGACAGATTTTCGAAAAGTACTGAAACACTAATCGTCACGAAAATCCGTCCAGTGGGAACCTTAGGAGCATAGAGGTCTCATACGGACGGACAGACCGACAGATAGACGAACGGATATACATGACGAAGCTAATAGTCGCTTTTCGAAATATTGCGAACGCGCTTAAAAGCAATGACAAAAAAGTCAGTCGTGAGTACCGACTAGACACCCTACTGTAATAATAATAATAATAATAATAATAATAATAATAATAATAATAATAATTTTACGGCACATTAAAAACATATATGTGATCCCAACATTGCCTGAATACAACTTCAACAACTATCCTCAAAGGGGCCCAGAAATTTCATTTGCACCATCACACAGTCACAGGTGCACAGTAGGTAGCAGCTGGTGGATATACTGTCCTTACAATACTTGAAATGTCGCGCCGCCGTTTATGCTTTTCACTATGCCAGTATCTCGATATGAGAGCCATAAACGGGTTCGACCCCTACGTCTCAGTCAAACGGAATTTCGTTGTTTGTGGTCTGTTTTCGGGAAACGGAGGGTTAAAACAAGGGTAGGTTTTCAGTCCAGAAAACCAGCATGAGAATTAATTAAAACCGTAAACCACCACCATCCTACCACTACCCCTTATTTCTCACGCCCTCCCAAATCCGTATCTTCATCCCCTTTTAGGAAAGGACTTAATGAAGCTAGGGTGGAATACTGGGTGGTGCTGATGGCTATGGTATTCTGGTGAAGGTAGCGGCTTCACAAAACGGAGACGCATTCGGCTTTACTTTTTAATACTGCTCTTTATCTTTTGCTGAAACAACCTTGTCCATTGAACGTCCAGAGACACGGAAGTATCTCCTTATGCAATTCGGAGTGCAAACTCAAAAGAAATAAGATTTGGATTTGTAAACCAATGCAAGTAATTATTTTTTAAAGCACAAGATAAAAAAAAGGTTACTTCGACGCGAATATATTTAATGCATAAGTTCCAAAATCCTGCAAACCTAATACAAGAGACGTGCAACGTAATTTCGAATATTCACGATTGAGGCACTTATAAACCTATTAGTGATAAAAGAGAGTAAAATTGGGGATTTCAGGTTTGCACCACGGTGTAAATGTGATCTTCGCTCTACTGGGATTTTAGGCAGCGTACGTATGCATCTTCAAGGGTCAAGCAGTCCATGAAGATCGCAGGGGGACATTTGGTTCGCATTATAAACGGAATGGTGTGTGTGGTTATTGGTTCTCAGCGTGAGACCAGCCAATCGGTTTGACGCAGCGTGAGGAGAAACTACTAGCTTGGTGCTGCTCTGATGTAAAAACAGGCAAGGAAGGTGAAGCTACTAATGATAATTGCAGGAAGGGGACAACAGGAAAAATATATAAGAGCAAAACGAAAGAAAAACTAAAATATGGGAAAAATAAAAAGCAAAAAATAGGAAAAAAATGAAAAACTAAAATAAGCGGAGACAGAGGAAGTGAAAATAGAAGGAAGGACAGCAGAACCCGAGCCCAAGAGGAGGAGAAGGAGGAGATGAGTAAGCGGAGCCACCACGGGCTCTAACTAAAAGCGGCATTGAAGAATGAAACCGCCATTACAGCGTGGGAGAAGGGTCCGAAGAATATAGTTCTCGCAAGGACCGTGAGCTAGGCACAGCAGTGAGAGGGCCGTCTATTTCTCTAAGGAGGCGAATGAGAGGTTTCCATGACCCGCCTAGTGCCAAGCCATCCTCCCTGTTCATATTATTTTGTGAGGAGCTCCAACTCAGTCGCCTCCCTGAAAATTCGGTCCATGCAGCTGGATTTGGTAGAGAGAATTCGGGTTTCTTGGAGTTTAAAGAGGTGATTGTGGCTGAAACTTTGTTTCACCACCGCTGATTTGCCTGCCTGTCCAAGCCGCATGTGCCGGTGGTGCTCATTGAATCTGGTCTTAATGGATCGGCCAGTCTACCGATGTAAACCTGACCGCACTCACAGGGGATGCTGTATGCGCCCTAAGTCCTCAGCCCCATGGGTGACGGAAGAAGCTGCAAATCTTCCTTAGTGGAAGACTAATGTCCTTGACGCTGCATCTGCCCAACATTTCTTGAGAAGGCCGTAGGTCTTCTGCATAAACAGCAGTATAGAGACAGAGGTGGGCTTCTCTTTGGGTTTGGATGTTCTCACTGTCGTGTCGTGGGCATGTGATGCCTGCTTAAGACGGTACCCGTTTTCCCTAAATGCGGTCTTAAAGGCTTTCCTTGACATAGCCTTCTTGCAATCTTGTCTGTGTGACAAGGTTGCAAGAATTGCTTGTTTATTGGAATGGTGATGACGTAATCCATGGTTCTGGTAAAGTCTTGTGTGGGTAGGTTTTCCGGTAAACATTACGACCCAGGGAGACATCCAGTGTCCTACAGACGTCGATGTGAAGTAAAAAATTGGTCGTCCTTCTCTGTCTCCAAGGTGAACGTATTCCTGTGAAGGCCATTCAGATTGTCAACGAACTTCAACAACGTCTCTGGTCCCTGTGGCCAGATGACAAAAATGTTATTCCTGTAATAGAACCAGCACAGCAGTTTATGGGTTGCTTGTGATAAGATCATATCTTCGAAGACTTCCATAAAGACGTCAGGGATGACAGGATAGCGCGGGAAACCCATAGCTACCCCACCAGACTGCTCATGGAATTTTACATCGAAGGAGAAATATGCAGAAGTGAGGACATGCATATATAAAACCAGGATGTCTTCACTAAAGTGTACCTGAGGAGTTTAAAGAACTCCATAGAAGGAACTCGGGTGAAAAGGGGCACCACGTCGAAACTGATCATCAGGTCCTCTGGTCTGACTCGTACAGAACCAAAATTGTGAATAAACTCAATGGAATTTTTTACGTGGTGCAAAAAGCGTCCCACGAGTATGCCTGCCAGATACCTAGACAGCTGGTAGATATAGTCTCCAGCGTTGCAAACAATACATTTTAGAGGGACCCTTCTTTAAGAATCTTTGCGACCTCACATAGCCTTGGAGGTCCTATAACCGCGCGACGTATTCGTTGGCAACCTTCCTCTGCAAGTGTCGACTTCTAGAGGGAAAGTGCGGTTTTGCTTTCGACCGCCTCTATGGGTCCTGGGCCAACCTTCTGTAAGTTGCTTTCTGTAGGAGGGCACCAAGCTACTGATTGTAGTCTACAGTGTTGAGTACCACAAGGGCACTGTCCTCGTCTGTCTGGCCGTGCTCTACAGACGAATACTAACCTCACGATACTCCCGGCAGACAAGAGTAACGCTACAGTGGTACTCAACACTATTGTCCCTAATCAGAAGAATGGTGCCCTCCTACAGGACCCAGCTTAGAGAAGGTTGGCCAAGGACCCCGCGCAGGCGGTAACACGCAAAAACAAACTTTTTCTAAAGAAGTCAACACTTGCAGAGGAGGTTTGCAAACGACTAATTCCGCGGGTACAAAACCCCCGGGGCCATGTTGACTCCTCAAGATTCGTAAAGAGAAGGCCACTCTTAGGCCGTATGTCCAGAAGACATACGGCCGTCTCAGTCGAAAGTTGGCCAAACACACAACATCCAGAGTTTTAACCTGCCACCAAGGAAGATCTCCAGCTTTCCCCATAATGTGAAGGTCGATCTGGGTCTGAGGACTCCGGACGTATACAGTGTGAGTGTGGCCAGGTGTGCATAATAATACAGGGCATAATAAGAATTTTCTTAGGTTCTGCTGTTCACCCTACATAATTATGGTCAATGATAGGAAGGGTGAATTGAATATGGCTAGGTCGAATTGAAAAGAAATTAATATAAAATTGCAGTAGGAAAATTTCAAAGAAATAGACTACCGTGCAGGTCTACATGTAAGCCTTAGACAAGACAACAATATTACATTTTAACCTAAAGAAACTGGATGCGGGATGCATCTGGCTCTGGATTGGATCCAGCCACGGGCTCTTGTAAATGCGGAAAATCTAATGATTATTTCAACGACTCTTGGTAAAAGACCAACTTGACGCACAATTCTTTTCTATGTATTTATTTCAGTTCTCTACATATTTCGAGCAACCCCGTGCTCATCAGGAGAATCAATTGTATCAATACAACCTCTGGTATATGTCACCTTAAAATAAGTGAGTACTCTAAATTACAAAAGTATATATTAAAAGTCTTGTTTATGGATGGTAAAATTCAGTAAAATGTTTAAAATGTGACTTGTATAGTTGTATGGTTATGTGAGTTTGTATCATTTGACGATTGTTGGAAGTCATTGTTTTATAAAAAGTCTTTAAAGCTTTTTAAAATGTTCGGATATATTAACTTAAATTCTGTGTTTGTAGAAGCTACAGAAAATGCAATAAGATTATTGGTACAATATCTGGCTTACCTGTTTCGGTGACCTTTTGTGTGCAGGTCGGAAAAGAACTGGTTCCTTTCCGACCTGCACATGAAACGGTCACCGACACAGGTAAGCCAGATATTTTATCAATAATCTTATTGCATTTTCTGTAGCTTCTACAAACATAGAATTAAAGTTAATATACCCGAACATTTTAAAGAATTTTAAAGACTCTTTAGTAAACAATGATTTCCAACAATCGTCAAATGATACAAACTCACATAACCATTCAACTACACAAGTCACATTTTAAGCATTCTACTGAATTTTACCATCCATAAACAAGACTTTTAATATATACTTTTTTAATTTAGACTACTCACCCATTTTCAGAGTGACATATACCAGAGGCTGTATTGATAAAATTGATTCTCCTGATGAGCACGGGGTTGCTCGAAATATGTAGAGAACTGAAATAAATACATAGAAAAGAATTGTGCGTCAAGTTGGTCATTTACCAAGAATCATGACGAGCTGCACGGTCAACAAAATATAAAAGAGTTGAACGACTGTTAGTTTGTTCAAGAGGGATCTGCTGAATCCAGCTGTTTTGAATATGTAATTCCGTGTCGATATTAAGTATGAAATTAAAGAAAAATTTAGTGTGAAACATTTTCTCAGAAATATAATCTACAAGCAAGCTTAATCTTGTGACCACTTCTGAGAAGCCTCATAAAGTCAGGATACAGGAGAGTACAAACGCCCAAACTGACACATTACAAAAGATCGGCCAAACAGTTATACAATTACTTGTATGTGCAACTGTTAATTCATGGTTCCCAGTGCCCTCTGTAAAACGTGGAAGCATTAACACGAAAAGCTTTTCGTGTTCCCTTCATAGGTCTGCCATACTGTAATTCGGACGTTATCTTATACATTTTTTATTCTGCTGTACAGGTCCTTTTTTGTCTTATTTTCATACATTAGACAATTAAATGCCTGCAGGGGCGTCAAAATTTATTTTCAACGCCTCCATTACATTTTTTCACATGCCATACATAGTCTTACTAACTGGCATACGCACTAATCTCTGTCAACTTTTTTTTTTACACTTCAGATAGTACAGTTTAAACACTGTGCTTTGTTCCAATTCAGAAATTCCCGCATTTCGATTAATCGAACTTCACCTGCGGTTCTCAAAGTGTGCTCTAATTGTCCCAAGGAATCCGCGACCAGTTCCCAGGGGATCCGTGGACACATCTGTGTAATGGTTACTTTGAAGTTCGATGTTTTGTAAAAAATAATGGAGAAACGTCTTTAATTGGCAATATGTTTATTTCGTATAACCGTTCGTTTATCTGATTACGAAATCACCTGTACCTACGAAGCAAGTGGCAATCAGTATTTAAGGTAAATTAACGCGATGCGTAATTGCATATGCCACTGGTATGTATTCTCAGCTACCTACAAGCCGTTCTGAGGTACAATTTTTTGGTTTTGGATACGTATCATCCGGGCAGTCTATATTTATTTGATTAAGGACGTAAGGATCTTTGGTTATTTTTAGAAGCCAAAACGGGTCAGCGAGCGGGAAAGTTTCGGAAACACTGGAGTACGCAAAGAAAGAAAGGAATGCTAAGGCCCAAGCGAGACTAGAAAACATGGCCTCTGTGTTCGAATGGCAGAAGGCAGCATGTACCTTAAACCTTCGGTTAGCGTGGGTCCGTGTGGTGATCTCTTCGGCTACATTAGCCTGCCTAGGCACATTTACTTGTCAGGTGAATTACCAATTTTGTCTTTTTTTTTTTTTAATTTTATGTTGTAGCCGAACATTTTTGGTGTAGTTGTTTATTAGGTTTGCTTGCAACAGTGACGGGCGGTTCATAACCATACGTTTTAAGTTTAAATGGTCAACGTATGTTCAAGCACCGTTGGAGATAATAGTAGGTGTTGTGTACAGAGAGAGAGATTTAAATTAGGAAACGGTTAGCAGCAGATACCGGACACAAACAGTTCAGTGAGAAAGCAGTCGCGTACGAGAGCGATGTAAGTGAGGTAGTACAAGTGAAGCGACTGTAGTATTTTAATAGAAAATTATTTAGTTGTTTAACTTGAAAATAGCGCGTTTTTTATATCAAGTGTAAATGAACAAAATAAATCAATAAGTAAAAAGTTAATAACTAAAATTATGATTCCATGAACCACACCCGTTTACCGAAAGAAGTTCCCTACCAGACTGAGTACGTTGGGACTAACAAAGTACAAAGAGAGATGGTGTAGGATGTCAATGACGACGACTAGTTCAACCAATGTATGTATAATTTTAAATATTTTTTCTACTCCGGGACTTTATTTTAATGGAGTGTGTATGTAAATTACTGGAGTGAGTCATGTGAAGCGTTTGTAGATGGTTAACCTGAAAGATGGGCTGCAAGTCACAGAAGGGCACATTCTAGTAAAATATTTCAGACATTATACCTGGCAGGTCCCACAATGAAAAGCACCTGAAAAGCAGGATACTCTATTCGATCAGTCGGTAATGGTAAGAAGCTTAAAACAGAGCTACGTTTGCAGTAAACTCCATCGCCCTTATTGCCGTGATTGTAATCCTGTATCATCCTAGATTTGCCACAACGGCGCAGCTCTAACGCCTCTGATTCTCATTCGCAAACTCCGATTCGCATACCGACCGGAAGCCATTATCGCGAGTTTCTGCCTCTGGCAGTCGGCTGGGGACTGTGAAATTCTATGACAAAGGAATCCCGCTCTTAGTGACTGAGGCATGCACGTCTCCGTACGTATGACGAAGCCCAACATTTCTAACGCAACATATTGAAGTTAAATGGTTTCAGTTTCAATTTAACATAAGCAAGATTGACATAAACGAACAAAAGTGACAACTATGAGCTTGTCCGTTAAGTGTCGTTCATCTTAACAATAAGAGACGCGTTATTCTCCTGTTCGTCACCTAGCTGCAGAGTGTGTAATTATACTAACTAAAAGAAACTGCCGAACAAATTACTTTATGTCACAAATTAACAGTTCTCGCTAAAATCAGTTATAAGGTAGAACATGATCTTCTGGATCCACACAGTAACTGTCTAAGCCCCCAACTTAATTATGAACATAAAATCACGAACGGTTAAGGCATGTCAACATTTCAAATGTTTTGTAAATTCCATTTATGAGTTTCATATGATTCGCTAAACAAACAATAATTATTTCCCCGCACGGCATTATACGCGTGAACTTTTAAATGTAAACGCAGCGTTTTGTGAGAGGAAGGAAATAAATTCATGAACATTATTTATATGAACTGCATGCTACAAATTATTAAAACATATAAACAAACACTAAGGACCGTCAATCATAACAACAGCTTTCACAATATTTTACTGTCGATCGTACTACATGTTTCGGCTTAAATAAAATAACAAAATGCCGTTTACAAGCTACTTCTTTTGCGTATTTTAACTGGTGACTCATGATAGTTTTTATTTAAACTGAAATATGCAGCACGATGGACAATAAAATATTAACAAAGCTATTGTTGTGACCAACATCGACGTTTGACTAATTTTCACTTATCGAAAAGGAGCGCACAACATTACAATTGTTAAAACATTTGACTGAGAATGAAAACAGTATTCTATTGCGCAAAGAGTAAATTATATTTTCGGGCGAAACAAAGATAACATTCTTAAAGACAATTTTTTTTTACAATGGTATCTATAATTCGGAAAAATTTGTGCCTTGAACTAGAAGGCACCAGAAATATAGTTCAAATTCCGCGTTGTGAGGGAATATTCTAGCTAAACCTTTTCGGATTCCTTGTTACCTGCTTTGCTATGATGTGCAGTTGCTCCTAACTAAGGAACAGTCCCAATTTATTTTTCATAAATGAAGAAGTCGTGCCTTCTTTTTGAAATTAGAAAACTATTTAGTCTGGTGAAAATGAATAATACCTACGGGAGGTGAATATTTCAGTTATTGCTTTATGGGCACAGTTCAGCAACACGAGAAAAAAGGTTGTATAAGATAAATGTTACGGGATTAAAAGGTGTTCCAGGAAGATAAAATATAAAAACTAAGACGGTGAAACTGTGTTTATTGAGGAAATTAAGTGATATGGTATTATATTTCACACGAGTAGTGAACCATGTATATGGTGCTAAAATGAATAGACATTTATAAACCAAACGTGTTAAAAGTCACCATAAATTACATAGCGTGACTAGGTAAGAGATATGCGATTCAGGAAGACTGTCTCAGCATTTACGCAAACGAGTTCATTATCAGGATGTCATTCAATCCGTTAAGCGTCGAAGAGATATAAACATTAACATTTTCTGTTAAAATGCGACTCTGTTATGTAATACTTATATACTCTTTCGGAATAGTTCATAGCGACTGTATGTAAGTACTTACTGATTACTGCACTGATCCATAAATATTCGACCAGTGTTCCCAAACATTTTTTGCTCGCGAATCCTTTTGGCTTCGAAAAATTACCAACAATCCTCACATCCTTCCTCACATAAATATAGTGTCTGCATGATAGGTACCCAAAATTAGAAATGCGTATCTCAGAACTGATTTTAGATAGCTACGAAAACATACCTTTAGCATACGTAACAGTGCATTGCATGATTTGACCTTAATTAAAATCACTGTCGCTCGCTTCGTGGGTACAGGAAGTTTCAAACTTGGTATTCTAACGGTCACGCGAAATAAAAGTGTCGCCAATTAAAGGCATTCCTCGATTATTTTTAACAATATACTACTCCTTCAGTTAAAGAATAAGTAAACTTCAAAGTAGCCATTACGGAAATCTATCCACGGATCCCCTGGGAACTGGTCGCGGATTTCTTGGGATCCACGGAGCACACTTTGGGAACCACGCATTTCACGCATGTTAAACTACAGCATATGAATTGACTACAATTCACCATAAAACATGTCCGTATTAATCTGGGTTTCTTTTATTTGGTG
>Ga0209628_10004327_pt1 | contig 10235 bp, 8 predicted proteins | sample TergutCu122P4_FD_187285 | JGI IMG/M metagenome (GOLD analysis project Ga0209628, IMG submission 187285) | Cubitermes ugandensis P4 segment gut microbial communities from Kakamega Forest, Kenya - Cu122 P4 (SPAdes) (version 2) | ecosystem: Host-associated > Arthropoda: Insects > Digestive system >... | reverse complement strand
AAAATAATGAATTCGTAGCCCGCTTGTTTCCTCTTGCAACTGGGACTGTAACAGGACATGCAGAAGCCTGCACCAACAGGCAGACAGCAGGGACCCACAGCAACAACCCAACAACCAAGCAACATGTGGAGGATCCCTTTAAACATTTACGAGAATAGTTACACGGGACTTTGACAGACTTGACAACTTTCGTTTTCGCACGGCTCTTTTCGACTTCAGGGGTGCTGGTTAATTCCGATTGATTTGCTGGAGTAAATTCAGGTAGGCTAAACGCATCGCCTTTTTACTCTTACACTGCCAATTCCGACGGGTCTTTTGCTGGCCGGAAAGGTAGCTCAGGAATGTCGTCTATATTTCTGCTTTCTCCGAGACCTAGTGAAGAAGATGGGCCTCAAAAGACCCTCTTTGCCGTCTTCCATGACGACCGGACTCTAGCATAACATTCCATTGGTATCTCTCACACCCACATTCCTTCTGTCGTTAGTTTACCCGTCCTAATAACCGGTAACCTAACAAGACATAAGAATGGTGTCTTTCGTGGCTTGACTCTGTATTGAGATGGTTGTTTAGGCACAGTTTCCTGAATATTAGTGGGTGCTACAACTACGCTTCGCCACGTGATCGACACTTGGAAAGGATTACATCACCTAGACTCATCCTGTTACATATAATCACCACACAGCTATTGCGTGTTTTCAAACGTTCACCATTAGCTGTCACAATTGATGGTGAAAGTTTGTTCGAAGACGGAGTTAAGTGTGGGCGCGTTTGTTATATATTTCATGTCCTAGTAAGCCATTCAGCTTTGTAGTGAACAATCAGTGTGTTTTTATTTCTTTGGTGAATTTTCGTATTCGTGTTTATGTTGTTTAGACGTTGTGCCTACTCTGATAATTCTTCTCAACTGTATGACCTAGTGGAAAATACTTATTATCCACATCATCTTTAGAAAAATGTTGATTTTGAGGTATCGTGCTTGGTGTCTGTTTTAAAAAATCTTCTACTGAATAACTGACCACAATTGGCGCGAAAAGTGACGCCATAGCTACGTCATCCTTTTGGTTGTGGAACTTTCAACTGAACAGCGGGTTGCCGTAATTTGTTTTGTCAACACAACTTTGATGTGGCTGATATTGCAAGAGGATTTTGGTGTATTTATTCGCCGTAAATGCTTCAAATACTATAAACAAACAAAAAATATTATTTAACGTTGGATTATTTTGTGCTGTTGGCTGATAAAGACTAACGAAATAGCCAGCTAGTTGTTACAACGTGCTGAGCAGGAAAATTGAAATAAATCGCGCAGGTGAAGGAAGCAATAATGAGAGGGAAAAGTATGTCACGAGAGATGCACAAATTGAACCTTCACCGATTAATGTTCCCTTATAAAATCAAGAATACATCATTGGGGATATACAGGATTTTTTACTCAAATAGACGTGAAGAACATTTTTCTCCTTCTAGGCGTTCGTATGAAAATCTTAACACGTTATCCGACATTATACAAACCCTGTATAATTATTACGAAACTTTTTTATTCATTAATATCCCATATATATATATATATATATATATATATATACATATATATGACAATTGAGTTGCTGTATGTGTACCGCTTTTCATTTAATAAAGATGACGGTATGTTGTAACGCCTTTCGCTTTTCTTTTGAAATGATATTTCCTGAAGATGACTAATCTCAGTGTCCGAAACATGTCGGAGTAACAAGCTTGTATTTGTTAACTACTGCAATTAGTTGGTAACAAATACATGCATTGGTAGTATCGGCCGCCCGAAGTCACGTTTTCGCCTAGGTCGGAAAGCGGCCAACTTTGGAAAGCGGTCTCTTTTACAAATGATGTTTTTTATGTTGTAGATAGTTTTTGTCCCTTTAACTATAGCCTGTTTGTGACTCACGTGCCCTGTACAACCTCCGGAACAGCTGACGAGCCGAAACCCTAACGCAAATGCGACAGCTAAACGTCCGACTCTGTAACTTACAGGAACGTGACCAGCACACGACGGTGGAAGAGTCGGTGGACGGGAGTGGTACACATTCGCAGAACTCTTCCAATGTCGGTTTGATGTCTCTGTTGCCTGCAGACACTGTAGAGTCCCCTAAGGTCATCTTATCTGAATCACGATACGAAGAGACTATGACAGACGGAGGCAAACAGGTTGCCGGGGAACTCATAATACGGCGGAAGAATATATCACGAGGGCTACGGAAACGGACGACAACTCAACGGGGCAGGTTTGGGCGTCCCCGGTCCCCCGAGATTGAGCATCAGTTCACTGGATCACAAAAAATACTACGAAGGCCGACAGTAACCGACGGCGACCGCGAAGTCGAAGTCGGAGTAAAGTCAGAACACATCGTTAACTCTGTTGAGTACTGAAGCACCACTTCTTCAATAGACTGCATAACATACGGACACTGAACATACGAGGAATTTAAGCTCCAGACGCTACACAATTTTCTCTACAAACCCGAGATTAAAGGAAATTTGTTGCTGGAGGTGGTAATGGAGAACCTGTTACCTTCCTTCGGTAACACATTTCGTACTTAAGACAGGGGCCAAGGAAAAGGGGAACAATCCTTGTAAAACCAGAACTCGTCTCACCAATTCGAAAACAGGAGGACGCTTGCGGCGGATAAAATTCAGTACTCCGGATATGCAACCATACCGAAACAATGGATTTACTTCACAAGGCTGCGACACTATCAATTGATGCTCTTCGCAGACAGGATGACACCTGTTGACAGACAGACACACCATTTACATGCCGCTTTTGCAGGAGGAAAAAATGGAGGACGTGCATAACATTTTCGGCTACAAAGCGCATTTAAAATTTCGCAACACAGGTCGAAGGACAGCTATTTTGGCCAAAGAGGGCATTGATTTGACAAGAGTAACACGCTGGCTGTCGGAAGGTCGAATTGCGGCAGTCTATAAAACTGTCGGAATTGTTGACCTCTACGCGCCATCTGCGATCTCTCAAAGGCAGGCAATTGGAAACTCTATAATGTGAAACTGTAAGACGTACTCGGATCTCTTCCGCCCGACTTGATCATAGGTGGGGATTTCACTTGTGTTTTATGCCGGGAGGATTGCATGGGGATCGGAATATTAGTGGAGCTTTGGACGTGTGGTACATCTCCTTAGCTTTATGGATGTCTGGACAAACACGGACGAACGGAAGACGTTCACACATTACGCCAAAAAGAGCGCGGCCCGCTTCGATAAAACATACATACTCGTATGTCAGCCAACTCAATCCCAAAAAAGTAGGGGTAGAGAATGTAATTTTCGCGTGTGTCAGGATAAACCTAGGAGACACGAGAGGACACATAGTGGACAAAGACTACGAAAACTTAACAGTCAACTGTTGAGAGATGAATAACGAGGCCTCAGCTTCAGAATGGATGCGCTAGGAAGAAATGCAAAGGTAGTACGTGGACCGTCTCGTGGTGAGACAAATGCGTCAAGAGGAACATCCGGTATTTCATTCAGAGGGAGGGGTGGGAATGCAGTCGGATTGCCTCGTTGCGCGAGGAGTTCTATCTTGTGTGTATGTATGACATTTTACGAAACCCTGGGCCGCATAAGGACACACTGACATAACTCAGCGTCTTTAAAACGAAGATAATATGCATACACAGCATGAAGGCACAGTCATTCGCACTAGGCATGAGGGAAGAGATATTATATCTAGAGGAGATACCGATGTTATTTTACTTTCCTCAGAGGCAAGTCAGGAGGACAGCCCGGATGATAACCAGCAAGTTGGAATGTTCTGACACCCTACAAGAGAGTAGCAGGGACATTTTGTACGTAAGACAGAGTCTTTTTAGGCAGCTTTAAAAAGTGATGACGTTGAAATGTGAATGTCTTCGGCGAGTGGAGGAAGAAGCTTCAACAGTAGCGCCCAAGGACGTGAGAGAGGGCTTAGAGACGCCAATCACGGACGGGGAATGGTATTTGGCGGTACATCAAGGGGCTCCAAATAAATCCCCGGGATGGGATGAAATTACCTTGGAATATTACAAAATGTACTGGGGCTTCAACAAGGATGTCACTTTGAAATTTTACAATCAGATGTTCCAAGAGACCAAGATAACCGCAGCAAAAAAAAACAGGTTTATTAGTGTGCCTTCCAAAGAAAAAACCACCAATGGAACCGGAGAATTACAGACCTATCGCTCTCCTCATCTCCAACTACGAGCTTCCGGAGCGTATTTTGGCGAATCGTATGCGACACACTCTGTCGACAGTGATGCGCTCTGGTCAATATTGTGGGGTGTCAAGCAGAACCATGTTCGACGCGACAGCGGTTATCCGTGACTCGTTACCATAAGCACAATTTAAGAACAACCGCCTCTCCGTCCTATCTTCAGACTTTTAAACCGCTTTTGTTAAGATCTCGCATTAGTATCCATTCCGTTTACTAAAGGCCTGTGGTTTTCGGTAACACAAGCCATATATGATACAGCCTTCACCTTGGTACAGGTAAATGGTTTTCGTTCCCGGCCATTGCCGGTTCGGAGCTCAAGTACACAAGGATGTCCAATGGCTTTGCTTCTATTCACTCTGGCCTTGAACTCAATGCTCTTCCTGTAACATCGACAACTAGCAAGCACAAGGTGTGGCAACGGGAAGCACAACATATCTGTGGTGGCATAGGCGGACGAGCTTACTTTGCCCCTCACAGATTAACATGAGATAAATGAGGTGCTGGAGCTTATCAGAACCTAAAAAGATGCAACGGGAGCTCGACTTAACTTACAGATATCCACATCTCTATCTGTCGGATTGCGGGACACCTCGATATCACGATCCTTTGCATCCGCTTCACACAGAAGGTAAATCATTCCAGTACCCTGTATTGGACCGTAACAACAAACAGGATGAAAGAAGCGGCGAGGAATGCCTACCGTATGGACTTGTACATGAAAAAAGCTACAGTATACCCATACATATGTACTTGTTCGGATTTGGCATGAGGCACAGATTTTCCCCTTACAGCAAGAACACCTCCGGCAACTTGAAAGCGCGATCACACGGTTCATTTGGCACTGAGCGATCTTCAAGGTATGATCCCACCGACGCGAGCTGGTGAGGGAGGAATGGTCCTCGTAGACGCTGGGGTCAAATGCATCAGTTTGTTCCAGCTGAAATGCAATGCACAATGCAATCTGCCCAGTTCTTCGACAGTTAGTAGTTTAGAGTTGGGACGATTTGCCTGTCATGGAAAATCGCCCTGAGCAAGAACGTACCGGGTACTTTGGAATAACTGATGACCTACTATTAGGAGTGGGCGTATATTACGCCTTAACAAATGGGAGTATCGGAGAAAATCCATAAACGGCGCGTGTTTGGCACGTTGAGGGTCCTCGCGGGTAAGAAGCCTGTGTCTCGGAGTGTGAGAGTCACGAATGTGTTTCCATCGATCATCTGGCGTTTAGTGTGATGGAAGTTGTCCCGGCAGTCGTGATTGATACGGTACGCTGTATGTGGTATGTGGTGATCCACGACCTCGTGCCAATGAATGTGAGGACACACACCATTAATCTCATGCCAGCTGATATCTATGGAGAAAAGGTCACACTGATACACCACCCGGCGGAGTGTGGAGCCAACTTGGGCATCTGGACAACACAGACCATCTTGCGGCTAGCTATGTTTCATCGCACGACAACTCGAAGGATCTCTCGGTGGTGGCTCCATTGTCCCGCCTTCATAATTTTGCCGTGTCCAAAGCACCAAGCAACTCAGTTGTTCTTAGCGCACATGGTATTTTATGCGGTAAAAAACTTTATTACACCATCAGCACTTGACTACGTGGTCTTCATGATTTGCATGCAATGGAGAATTTATCAGTGCAGTACAAGATTGTAGACCTCTGGAAACCTTTGTAACTTATGACTGACTAAAAGGACAAAGTCTTGGTGTGGCCAAGCTTCCCCTTAAATCAGGGAATGGCAAAAGAAAATTGCACACTTTGTTCAGTGAAAAAAAAAAATGTTTAGCATGAAGGAAACGTGAGCCATTCCAGATTTAATCAATGTAGGGTTTGTGTTCATCAACGAAGACAAAACGAAATATAAGCAAATAAAGAGAACAGGAACAAAGGACATAACACACCTACAAGTTTATAATTTTGCCTTGGAAATGTTGAAAATTTTAATTATCTGGGTGTCATATTGAATGCAGATAATAAAATGAATATATAAATTGCTGAAAGAATAGTAACAGGCAACAAAGCATACTATGCTAATGCAAAACTAATAAAATCGAAATTCATAAAGAGAAACACCAAAATGAAAATATATAAAACAATAATAAGGCCAGTCATTACGTACTCATCAGAGAGTTGGACCTTAACAGCAATAGATGAAAACAACCTACGAATTTTTGAAAGGCAAATACTAAGAAAAATATTTGGTCCTGTCAATATTGATAATGTATGGAGAATAGGAAACAACATGGAAATTGATAAATTAATAGAAGTGCAGATATAGTGAGATTCATTAAGGCACAAAGAATCAAATGGCTGGACCATACACAAAGAATGGATCAAGCAAGACCAACTAGGAAGCTATTAGATTGGAAACCTATGGGAACTAGACCAGTAGGAAGAACAAGACAGCGATGGTAAGAGAATGTCATGGAAGATTTAGAAAAACTGAAAATAAAAAACTGGAAGGAAACAGCTAAGGACGGAAGAACTTGGAGAGACCTGGCTGAGAAGACGAAAATCCACAAAGGGTTGTAGTGCCAAATGATGATGATGAGGTTTTGTGTTTACTGCAGGGGCCTGCTTTCCGATTGACTGCCGATTGTTATTTTGAATGAGAAGTGTGTATAGTTGGAAATCCTAATATGATCCTAGAAAAGCAAAAGGAAATACCGGCAGAGGCAAGAAATTTTTGTTTTCTACAAAAGGTCCAGACAGATTCTGGGGCCCACCCAGAATCTTCAATGGGTACCGCGGTTTTTGCCTGGAGGTAAATCGGCCGGGGCATGAAGCTGAACACTCCAATTTAGTGTCAAGGTTAAGAATGAGTGCAGTTATACCTTTGCGACCTGTATGTCTTCATGGAGCGGGGCAGTTACAACTTTATATTTTACCTTCTACAACAATGAAAACTGGCGCGTGAATTTAACATTTGTCTACTGCGAGCGAAGATTTACGCGTAGACTTTATGGATATTTAGGCTTTACATTTAAAATTCCCCCTGTAATGTGTGTCTCGTATGCAATAATAATAATACGCATCCAGCGTCAGCATCAGGACGCAGTAACAAAACGAACCCCCAGAATCCTAACTGAATGCTGACATTGCCTTACTTGTTCACTGGCGCCCTTGGCTTTTCCAGACGTGGCAGCTGTTATAAGTAGTGCATTAACGATACCCAATCCAAATTATTCCAATGCGCTTTCACAAGATAAACCTTCCCGATATCCGGTGACAAACAAACATCTCTTCTACTCGTTATATGTAACTTCCTATTCTCTGTCCTGTGGGAGTCAGTCCTGCGACAGAAACATTAAGAGCAACAGCACTGAGATGCAAAACTAGAGGATCAATCGACTGCACAACCTTGTGGCAATGTGACCGGAAAGATAAATGTAGATTCAGTAATAGTCATAATTATGAAATATTTCACTTTGCTCCTTTATGTGATGCAGCTCGGTGCCAGCACAAGTATTATTGCTGTTGAAATGGCGGCCATCCTTTCCTCTTTATAGGAATCCCTAGCATGGTTCTTGACGTGACGGCAAAATTTTGGCCACAACTATCTCTCCTCGGGATTTAGGTACGGAAAAAAATCTTCAACACTGGGATTGCCACTCGGAATTTGTTAATTTGTATGTTAATAATTCAGACTAAGTGAACACAATAGCCAATCACATTGTCCGTCCTGCCTGAGGCGCGTACTGAATTTCACCGTTCGATGTTTGGGATCGTGGGCTTTATTCCTACTGCGAGTATGTATGTATTTATGTATGTCTGCGTCTGTTCTGTGCCTGTGTTGTCAGTTTTAGGTAAAGGCTTGCGATGGACCGATCCCCATACAAAGGATCCTAAAAATGTGTACAAACAGGAGATCCAGCACACCGAAAGACTAAACAGTTAAGGAAAGTCTGCACATGTAGACGGAGAACACACAAAAGGACAAGAGGAGGGCCTGTCCGTCCGCCCGTCCTCCATTTCCGCTGCTCATATTAGTAGTGTCATTACAGAATTAAGCGTAGGGTATGATTTTGTATTAAAAATTCTCATAAATTGAAAACATTGTCTCATATTTGAGCACAATTTTAGCCGATCAGGTGTGCCGATTTATTTAAGGCCTAAATTAACGCATACTGAAATCTAAGTGAGCTCACGAAAGATATCACTTAGTCATTTATTCTTTCATTCTGTATCTCTCCCTTTCACCACTTTCCTTTCTTTCTATTCCTCGTAGTTTATCTTTTCGGTTCTTTGCACCTACTTTCCCTTCTTAAGAACAGAAGATACTTACGACCCAACAATGCTCTCTGTGTCTGTGTGTTCCCTTGTCAAAACTTTCAACATTTTCCTGAATTTGACACATCTTGCTATGGATGTCGTGACATTCTGAGTTGCCTCAACGCCGTGTTATGTAGTTTCACACAATCAAGAGATAATAAAATGAAGCCAGACTCGCCAATATGGAAGATAGGCTTTTCGTTAATGCCAATCGGGCTAACTGATAGTCCAAAAGTAATTACGTTAACAGATATTCGAAAAATAGACATCGTTTATTGTGTATTTACTCAATATAAACTGAAAATGTATTGGACGAGTATAATTTTTCATTAGTTTTTAGTTTGGTGGAAATGAAAGTAGAAAACTTTAATTGACGTAAATTAAGAGGTTTATACCTAAATACCCACAAACCTGAGTTCCAACAACTTCGTGTACATTGGAGTTTAGCAAACGCTAGCAGACCACACGTTCAGCCTGAGGCACATAGAAACACGCCCACTTATTTTCTACTAAATAGACTATGGTTAGTACGTTAGATGATGAGAACCTTTGAGGTTATAGCCAAAATACTGAAGGTATCCGGGATGTGAGTCCATGCAGTAAGCTGCTCACAAAAACATAATAAGTACAGCGATAGTGTGATAGATCTGTAGGACCAAGGATTGGGAAAAGGGCTTTAGGATTTTGGCAAAGAATGAAAGCGCCATCGCTGCTTTAAAAAATCTGCTATAAAAATACGGCGGCAACATGAGCATTCAGGTGCCTTTTCATATTATGCATTTGCCCAAATTGCTGAAACATTGTTGGTATTGGTAGTAAAAGTGTGAATATATTAAGAGACTTTGTCCGCAATATATCAACTGTATCTCATAATGGATGAAGAAATTAAGTAGTGAACAATACACGGAATATGCAATAAGAATTCTCCCGACAGCGTTTGTTGAAGATCTGTTTGTCTACTCACATCTTGTTTCAAGGAGGAGATTCTACTGAACCTTGCTCATGAAGTACGAGACCAGCACAGACAATTTTTTTCATTTTATTGTCAAAGGCCCATGGTGCTAAAAATGTAAATATCTTGAATCTACGTTAACATCCGTCTTAAAACTTTTAAATTTCCGTGAATGTCAGAAAAGATAAACACAAAAGAGTGTTCAGAATATTGTTTAATCCCAAAATTTAAATTCATTGGTATGTTTTAAAGGAAACAAACCAAGTTAATCAGCATTCATTTCAGCTGCAAAGATAGTGGAACTTTGGCTGTCAGTAGCGTTCTAATTAATTACAAAGAAACCCTGTAACATTTGACTGCAGTGGCGCGGATGGATTATCGTTGCAACTTCTTGTTTTCGGGCGCGTGACGGCAGCACCATTTACAGGCGGCGCCGTTTTTCTACACACAAACTAAGGACAAAAGCGGATTACAACGTTCTGTACTGTCTTTAGCTGATATTGTGTGATTCTCTAAAATCATTGCTTCAACGTTCCGACCTTAAAAAAACAGCGACATTGAAAAAAGAAAATATTTGCTTTACTTGTCTGTCCACCTACAACAGACACCAGTACACAGTTTCTTACATAGATGAATTGTGATCATCACGCTTAGGATTATAGGCATTTTGCATACTGCACACGTAGAATAAAACTACAAGGTGGTTCAAATATGACCGGGACTGATTTGTGTGTAAACAAGCCGCACTGCGCAGCAGCTGTGCGA
>Ga0209628_10004325_pt1 | contig 10236 bp, 8 predicted proteins | sample TergutCu122P4_FD_187285 | JGI IMG/M metagenome (GOLD analysis project Ga0209628, IMG submission 187285) | Cubitermes ugandensis P4 segment gut microbial communities from Kakamega Forest, Kenya - Cu122 P4 (SPAdes) (version 2) | ecosystem: Host-associated > Arthropoda: Insects > Digestive system >... | reverse complement strand
CCCCCTCCCCCCCCCCCCCCCCAAAAAAAAAGAGGGCTAGGCTGGCTGACACGCATGCAATAGGAAGTTTGTGCAAAATGTTGAACAATGAAGTGAGTAATTTGTATTATTAGTTAATTGTTTGGTTAGAAGTTGTTTAGTTAACAAGCTAATTTGTCAGTTAGTTACTGATCACGCACATGACTTTATTGTATACTTACTTTCTAATAGTCAGTGACCAGAACACTGTTTGCAAATACAAATTATATAAAAATTCTGTTGGGACTGATGAAATATGGCACCCTTCGTATGAAATTAGGTGTTTTAATGTTTTGTACGAGTTAGGAACAGGTGTGAAGCAATGGTATGGTTGTTAATGGAGTTCTGATGTGTGCTGTGTCTTAATACACTTATGGGTGTTGACAGAGGTCGGAACTAATAGAACTGGTAAATCATGAAGCAGTTGTGGCTCAGATACGTGAAGATCTGGCAGCAGAGCGGGAGGCATCAGTGAGAACTGCAGTGGAGCAGGAGCGTGCACGCTGGGAGGCCAGGCTTGAGCAGGAACTCAAGCAGGCCCGTCTGCGCTCTGAGGCAGAGAGACAGGTCAGTTTTGGATTCCAGGGAAGGCAGAAATCAGAACAAGCATGCACAGTGAACATGTAATTCATATGCAGTATGAAACAAACTTCATAATCTATAAGATATGATTATGGAAGTTCTAACAAACCTGCAGTGTAATTGTTAAGTTTGATAACTGAGGGATGTGTTATTGTATGTAAATGTCTTTGAAATAATTACTAGGTGTGGTTCAATGAGGCAATGCGACGTGTGGTGGATGAAAAGGAACGGCAGCTGGAGTCACTGCGAACACGTGAGGCCTCATTGGTTGAGGAATGTCAGCGCCATCAGGAAACTATCCGGCAGCTGACAGACAGAAACACTGGTTTACAAGGGTAGGAACTTGTTATATTTGTGCAGAAGTAGCTTGTTTGGGGATGGTCCAATCTGTACAGTAATGGGCCCATTAACTTCTAATGAAACACTTTGAAAGAAAAAAAATTCTTTCCTGAACACCACCAGTCAGACATAGTAACCCTTGATAGGGATGTTCAGAGTTTTGAATGCTGGTCAGAACATTTTATTAATCTGTGAGACAATAACCTTTTACTGCCATCTGTTCAAACAGTTACCTTTGTGGTCTATGCCAGAGTTGGTTGTTGTATCTTCATAAAATGAATTGGTTTAGTCAGCTTCTCTTGCCATTGGTGATTTTTTTTTTGTGTGTGTTTTTTTTGTTTTGTTTTGTTTTGTTTTGTTTTGGGGTAGACTAGATGAAAGAAAGAATAATTTTTGTGGATGTGCTAACATAAAGATTTTCAAACCCATATTCTGCCTTCATTATATAATTCCACACTTTGAGCAGAATTTAACATTTTTTTTAAATTTTTAATCTGTGAAATATTAAATTAGAGAGAAGTGTTGTACTGTGGGATGCTGGCTACCCAAAATCAGTATAGTGACTTAACTGTGGGCTGGGTGATCAAGGAAACATGATGCAATTTGTGGTAGGACTTGAAATAAGGCGGGCTTTGGGACCCACCCTCCTTCATATAGTACTGGCATTAAGAATGCATGAAGGTATACCTCCATTCTCCATATGCTTTCATGACATGATGCCTAATTAAGCAATTAAGCATAGAGTAATATTTACCATTGGTTTGGTATACTACATTTTGTATGACAGTGATGTATATGTCGGATAGCGGCCACATAACTGTACATTCATTAACCAGTTCACTCCATATTTAAATGCCCCTTATTGGACACAGAACTCCCATTTAATTACCACTTGTAGGCATGAATTACATTGGTTTGGAAAAAAAACTCATTATGAAATAGTGTGTGAGAATTTTTAATTAAACATTTTCGCATATAACTTTGAAAGTACAGGGGTAGTGATAAGTCCTTAGCCTGACCAGGAAGGAAACAAGCTACAGCAACAGAAGATTTTGAGTTTCATATATCCTATTTATAATCATAATTGGAGGAATATTAGTGCTGTTTATAAATATAACAAGACTAGCATCAAACGAAATATCCCCACCATCAAACAAAATACATCGGGAAGTAGGTCGGGCTAAGGACTTATCAGCACCCCCTGTGTATGTACTTAACAAAGATGTTGTCCTAGCAGGTTGTTGTTGTGAGGTGTTGCAGTTGTATAAGAAAAGCATATGGCCTTTTCCAAGCAGAGGTTCAGTCATGCTCACAAAAAGATTTGTACAAAAAGGGAGGGTGGGATTCACCTGTATACATTTTGAAAGAATAACAGTATACAAATTTTGTAGATCTTTGTGCCAAAATGTATGTATAGAGTGGTTGCACTGATAATGTGCTAGTCTACTCATGTATTTCTTCAGACTTTTGTCCAGTGCTTTATTTTCCTCTGGTAAATATAAATCTGAAATTTGCTGGGAAAAAATGATCTAGAACAGGTCTTATTTTTCTCAGTGCATCATTTTTTACTTTGCTACTGGTAAAATGTAAAAATGTAGTGGCATCCATAAGTCTCTTCATATTCATTGTTTCACTGTATGTTGGTGTCACAGTGCAACTTAATGTATTCCTGCATAACTCTCTTCATAGTTTTTTTACTTGTGGTATGACACTCACCTAAGCTGTTAGGCTTTCATTCCATCTTCGGTGGTTTAAAAGCACTTTTCATCATCCTTATGTTTGTTCTTTCTTACATCTTGGAAGTTAGAATAGAATACAAAAGGGTGAGCACTACAGTGACCCATGCTCTTTGACAGTTATTGGTCTTTTGTGCAGCATTCAGCAGTCCTGCACCTTGAACAAAGTACGTTATCCTGCTGACAGAGATATCCTCAAAGTCACCTGGTTTCTCAAAGTGATGACCCAATTTCCTGAATCTGAATGTGGCCAAAGCCTCACATTCACAAAGAACGTCTGAGGTTGTTTCAGATGCCTGCATGCATCTGTCACACTTGGGACTTCTTAACAGCCCCAGTTTTAAATAAGTGTCATTTTAAATGAGTGTCCTCTTAGCAACCCTGTCGTCATTAGTTGTAGCTGGTTTTTGCGCAGCAGTTTGTCAGCTTTTTATGCATAGGGTTTTTTAAGAAAGCCCTTAGCCTGCCTTTGTCTACATATGGACTGCCAATGCTCCTTATGTGTCCTGCTAGTTCAGTAGGTGATCACCCCCCACCCAGGGCAACCTTTGCAGATATACCAAGTGTAGGCCCGGGTCATTCAAGTGGATGTGAGGAGCATCTTTGGCTAATTGATCAGCTGTTTAATTTCAATCAATTCCCATGCATCCTGGGATCCACATCAGTCTTGAGTTTTGATCCTGTTGTATTCTGTGATTATCACCAGGGGTCTTGGAATTTGCTCTGTTGTGAACTCATTTGTTTCTTGTGTAGTGGTGGCGAACAAAGGGTTTATATATTCAAGAAGAACAGCATTCTCAGATGGCAAAACAGACTGAAATTTATTACAGTTTCTTTTGGAACATCATTGAGAACATTGGATTATGGGTATTTTGATTTTCTGTCCACTTCCTGCCACTAATGTGTTTCCTTTGTGTCACCTTAACACATTTAGCAGGTACAATTTGTACGACATTGTCTATATCATTGTCTTCCTTAGATTCAACCAGTGCAGTATCAGTGTCACTAGAAACATCTCTCATCGCTTGAGCTATAACTTTATTCAGAACCCTGTCAACAGTTTTACTTACAGTACTTTTGTCCAGTGCACTGCACGTCTGATCTGCTGTGTCAGCACGGTAGTGAAAGCAACATGCATGATAAAATGATGGCATCGTATGAATAAGATTTTTAGCAGGAAAGGAGTGGGGAATTCAACAACTTACGCATGGTGACCAGAGCTTGTCAAATGAAGTGATGTTCTCACATTTGAGGGTGACTAGAACACATTATGTGAAGTGAATGAGTTATTAGAGTACGCATGTTAGGGTGTACTGTTTTGAAATTTAAGGTGTTTTCTTGCGAAATTATTTTTTATAATTAGAATTTCAAGTACCATTAGATAAGTGGTACACTGTTAAATGTCTTGTTCTGTGTGCATAACATTTTGCATGAGGATGTTATTTAAGAGTGTTTTTTTATTTTTATTTTAACATTGGTCTCTTCTTGAGTTCCTACATTCCTTTCAGTAGAAAACATTCACTTGCTGTTTGTGTGAAGGGAAAATACATGTATGTTGGTGACAGTGTGAATCGCGTATTTGGCATTCTCAGATTGCCACAACCTGCACCTTCAGCATAGAATGTAAAATACTTTTGAAAATTGTGAAAAAATTCTTTCACAGTCACTGTGACTTCACATTTTGGTATTTGCTGCTAACTGTTGAACATGTGCAGCCTTCACAGCTTTCACTATCCATATTAGTATCTTAAATCAGAGTAACATCAAGAAATTCATACATACACTATAATTTTTGCATTTATGAAGTGCTATAGGTACGTGTACCTGTAATTTTTCTGTAGCACATGAGTAAAACCTAATCAAATTTAAGTACTTCTAAATTCAAATAAATGGTTTCTGATTTTTTATTACAAGTGTCATGCCATAATTCATCCCACTTAGTGACTGATTTGTTTTTTAAATGAAAGTGACTTTCCTTAATTTTAAATTGATGAACATGTGTTGTGCTGACATGGTTGAACCTCTATGTATGCTGTCTTGCAAACATGATACATGGTGACATGAGAATTGAACCTTCTTTGCATTCAAAATTAGTTGCACTGTTTATTTATTAAAAAATAATGTGCTTTTGAAATAAGCAAACAGGCACATTATGAGTTCCTGTAACTCTTTTGGCTATAGGTTTCATATTTTCTGAATTTTGAAATTTAAACTTGACCCAAATTGAACTTCCTTTCATTTCTTGAACAATTTGAGTTTCACTTCTACAAAATGCTAATATTTTAAAGTTGTTTCAGGACAGGACACTTGATGTTTGAAATGCATGATATGTTTTTCTCTGAGGTTGAAGAGTACAGTATTGTTCATGTAGTACTCTGTGTCACTGCTTGGTTTTTGGTCTTGTCTTTAGTGCTGGGTCAATAGTATGGCCCTTTCCGGACTGTGTGGATGTGCTGGCAGCTGACAAGGCATGCATACAGGCCCAACTGGTGGAGGAGCAAGAGAGGAAGGCAGCAGAGATGAACACCTCAGTTGCAGTTGTTCAGTGAGTCTTGTAGCCCTTCACTCTGATGAGAACAGTAGTTGCAAATAAGAGCAGCCAAAGAACTGTTTATGAATAAAAGAAATTGCTTTGTTTTGTAAATGTAGTTACATGTTTCACCTTTTTGTTAAGCCATCAGTGGGCAACAGTGGAAAACATGTACATGAATTTGTGTGATAACATTAAAACCTGCTTGTGGGGGGGAGTAGGAGGCAGTACTGCCAAACGGCATTGTGAATGTATTTTAATTTGGAACCCCGAAGCTATCATGGCCCATACGCAGACTGCTCACAGTTCTGTGTAAGGGGAACCTAAAACTCCCAGATTCATTCACCTTCAAGATAGGAACTGAAGTGTTTCCTGGTTTCCTGAGATGCTGGAGTATCATCATTCATCTACACAGCCTAATCCTGAAAGCTGGTTTAATTTTTTGAGCACCAGCTTTTAAAACCAAAGGATCATGATCCTTTTTATTTGTTATCCATTCTTATTGGAATAAATGTTGAATAAAAGAATATCAAGTTTATATCATTACAGGATTGGCATTTATTCATGGGACAGGAGATATAACAAAAATAAAGTAAGTTAGGAAGTGCACATGTAGTGTATCTACTGTGGTATATATGTTTTGCAACAAATCTGATGCTCCAAATAGTTTGTTTTTCAGTGTATCATAGCAACAGGACCACAGCTAAGCATGGTAGGAACTGTACTTGATTGCAGAGCATTCATGTGAATATGCATGTACTGAGCGTAAATGGAAATGCACATGTTGGAAAAGATGCACACAGATCAGTAGTTTTTAATATTGTACAGTCTGATTGAAAATTGACAGTATTTCATAAAATTCTCTCAGTTGAATACTCCTTTGGTAAATTTAAAATTATTCATGTTCTGTGCAGTAAGACAGGTCACCATATATATTCCAAAAACTGCACTTAGATACAGGTATAGACAAACTTGTGGTAATTTCCTACATGTTTCAGCCTTTTTTGGCCATCCTCAGGGAGGTATTCAATAAAGAAAAATACAATAATGGCTATTAATGCTACAGATTTGCACTACCATTACATTTTTCTGAGTTTTACGGGCCTGATTTAGAAGATAATTTGGTTACTGTACGTAAATTAAGTAAGAACTGTGGTCTAACAGTACTAAGTCATGGTGGCTTCTTTCTTGCAGTGCATTTTGTGACAAATCCTTGGTAGTATGCATTAGAATTATGATTTTATCGGCAGGGAGAACCCCAGCAGTCGAGATGCAGCTACAAGCCCTGAGCCTTCACAGTGTGCCATGCAGGAAGAACACCCTTTCAGGGAAAAGTTGGTGAGTGGTATTGGAATAGCGTTGGCTTATAAGGCTGGTTTTTTGACATACCACTGTATGACCTATTAGTATATATGAACATTTTGCCAATATTTCATTTTGCTACATGGTATCGAACAATTGCGATACCAGCTTGCACACCAAACTGAAGAGTTTTTGAACTGGTAAACTTTTTATTTGGTTTTGTTGTTGAATGCAGTTGTAGGATGTGGAGTATTTTGAACTGCACTGCCAGTTTGTTTCATCCAAGTACATCCAGATCCCTTTCTCTTAACACAGATTAAATGGGATCAGAGATGATGTTACAAGAAAAGAACATCTAAGTTGTCATCAGTAAAAACTCTGTGTATCAGCTTCAGAAAGGTTTTGGATTTCTGTGAAGAAAAAATTTCCTGGGTTGTCAAAAAGTAAACACTACCTCTGCTACCTTTCACCTCAGTGTACTTGTGGGAAGTGTTTTTATATTCCCTCCTGCAATAAAGACAAAGCAGCATTTCAGACTTCTTGTGGAGGTGGAATTTAGATGGCAGTTTCTTCTTATCAGTCCAAGAATGGAGAGTGTATTATCCAAGATCCAAACTCAAGTGTCATTGAAGTTGTTACTAATTTGTATTTGTTTTATGTGGGACATTTAAGTAAGTAGCAGGGTTTGAACATTTTTGTAATTGTGTAGTTGAAGATAATAATTAACACCCAAGAACCAAGGGGCAGGTCTCACACTGAAATTGTTACTTATTTTTGCAAGTTCTGCCCAATATATAAAACTAAATATATTTGCTGGAAGATTTTTGTAATTATTTAATTTAAAAAATTAATTAACAAGAAAACAATCAGTAATAGTAATCAGTAAAATGGGGCTGAGCTTGCCTGAGGATGGTTGTTAAAGTTTAGGGTTGGAAATAGGAAAAACCTGTGCTTTGCTGGGGTAGATGCTGTATGAAAGGTAAGTCAGTGGTATATGCATTAAGAATTTATTAAGGGGGCCGAAATATTTATTTTATTTATATGGTACTGTGACTGAAAATCCGTTGTGTATTTCCAGTAGTAGTATCCATTCATTTCATGATTCAGGGAAGGTTAACAAACAGCAATAACAGTGGAATATTTGTTTATTGTCTTTCATGTAACATTTAATTTCTCTAGTCCGGCTCCCATTATTGTACTGTTGAGTTCCCTCTATATGTTATTTGTTTTCATATGCGTTGGTACATGATACCACAACATAGTGGTGATAACCACATAGGTGGTTAGTGTTCATATCTGTTGGTACCAGTACCAAAGCATAGTGGTGATAACCTGATGGTTGGTGTTTTTATCTCTTGGTACCAGTACCAAAGCATAGTGGTGATAACCAGGTAGTTGGTTAGTGTTTATATCTGTTGGTACTGATACCAAAGCATAGTGGTGATAACCAGATGGTTGGTGTTTATATCTGTTGGTGCCAGTACCAAAGCATAGTGGTGATAACCAGGTAGCTGGTTAGTGTTTGTATCTGTTGGTACCAGTGCCAAAGCATAGTGGTGATAACCAGGTAGTTGGTTAGTGTTTATATTTGTTGGTACTGATACCAAAGCATAGTGATGATAACCAGACAGTGTTCTTTATTTTGTCAATTTGAATTAGCATTTGGTGTTGAAGATTGTTTATCTTTTTGCAGACACGGAGTACAACGTCTCTAATTCAGCAAGGAAAGATCAGCATTGTGTCGTGAGTATATTCCCTTGCATCTTCTTTCACTTCTAGTGCCTCTTGTTGTGGTTTGTTTGACCTTACTGCTTCCTGATCCATCTTGTACCTTGGCAATATGAAGGAGTCCATTTTCATAGCACCTGTAGGCAGACTTCATTACACCTAAAAGGATTAGGATGGTGGTAGTGATTATGATGAAGATGACAATGTCAGTGACGATGATGATGATGTTGAATAATGGAGGGCTGTACCTAACACCTTTATGAGAGCTATAGATCGGAGTGAGGAATAGGAACTTAACCCTTTGATGCTGAACGGCCCATAAAGGTGTCATGCAGTGAGCCCTTTAAACTCGCCAAATGACCCATAAAGGGGTCGCATAGTGTGTCGAAGTTTGGAGGAATTTTGTTCACTCCTATTTGGTTAACTGCTGTGGCTTGCTTGCTGTGCTTCAGGACCCTTGAAGGTCAGGCTTTCATTCCTGAGCCAGAATGTACACCCTCCACCTCCTAAACCCCTCTACAAACACTGATAAATACCTAGATGCTTAGTAACTGTGCATTTTTCCCAGCTGACTAATATGGTTTTGACAAAGCTTTCTTTGATTATTGCTCACTCTGGAGTTCACTGTGGGTTGAAATATCAACACTGGCCTATGAAGCGAAAACTCTTTCTTGACCAGAAAGGTTACCAGAAAGGTTGTCAGTGGTGTACTGTACCCGTATAATTCAGACAAAAGTAGTGCTCAAAAATCGGAGATACCCACAAATATTGATGTTTACAGCTACAGGAGGGCTCACAGACCTGCCTCTTGTAGTGCTGGGATAATCTGTAGGGGTGTGGGGTAGTAACTTGCAACACACAGCCATCTTGGGCACCCTCTAATACGTGGAATTTTATACACAGTTACATCATAATATTAGATCTGTTTTACTCTCACTATAGAAGACCTTCTTATCTTTGGAGGTATAATATTTCTGCAACTCTGGCCTGTCATATATATAGTGCAAACAAGGCAGACCTTGTAGGTCTCAGAGCCATGACTGGGAAAAAATAAAACTTGAGGAGGAAGTCATCGGAGAAATTCTGGTTGCTGACACCACCTGGGAATTAGGCGCGGAGGCTAATGATTTTGAAGACTAGTTTGAGGAAGAAGAAGAAGAGGAACAACAACAACAACAGTGACAACAAGCCTCAGCAGAAGTCGCCATAACAAACACTGGCCAGCGAACCTGACTGCACTGCCATCTGTGCTCTTTTCGCAGCCACAGAAAGGGCACATAGTGCTCCAGATGTGACATGGGCCTGTGCATGGTGCCTTGTTTTGCGAAATATCACACAAAAGTAAATTTGTAATATATCACCGTCTTTGTGACTACTGTGTGTCATGATAAAACAGTGATCCAAGGTGCCACAAACCTTATGCAGCAGCCAGAATTATGTGAGTAATGAACTATTTACACCATATTATATATAATACATGCAATTCGCAGGCCTAAATTTATTATAAAAATAGGTGAACATTTTTTCCTGGATTAACCTATTCATAAGCAGAGTGCAAAATTTTATTTCATCAAGTTTGAAGGAAAAGTCTATGAGATATATAATAAACTTCATTAGAGCACAGGACTGGGATGGCTTGGTCACATTGAAAGGATGCAAGAACCAAGAATGGTCAAAGCAATATACTCCTGTAAACCTATTTCAAGAAGGCCAACAGGAAGACAAAGACATGCTGGGAGGATGATGTTAGAAAAGATATACAGAAGTCAAAAGTGCCAAATTGGAAGATCCTTGTCCAGGATAGAAGAAGATGGAAGGAATTGGCTGAGAAGGCCAAAACTCTGCATAAAGAGTTGTAGAGCCACAATAAGAAGAAGTCTATGAGATATGCTTTTTTCCCCCTAAGAGTAAGCATTAAAATTTAAAATGCCCAGTAAAAAATTCCGGCAGGCAGCGTTGCTTGGAGGGATTTAATTCCGGCGTCAAAGGGTTAATTGAGGT